>ENA-OQEL01000027-OQEL01000027.1-human-gut-metagenome-genome-assembly--contig:-NODE-27-length-58865-cov-4.173687_pt1 | contig 58865 bp, 57 predicted proteins | sample MGYA00242796_ERZ504637 | MGnify/ENA primary metagenome ERZ504637 (study PRJEB26092, sample SAMD00036306) | human gut metagenome | host: Homo sapiens | study: EMG produced TPA metagenomics assembly of... | reverse complement strand
ATCCATATCCAGATACTCTCTCAGTGTATCCGCAAGCCTGTCATACTGTTTTTCTTTGAAGCTCTTATAGCTTACAATAGTGCTGTCATTCACATCAATGCCCTTTTTATCGGCAATATAATCCACTATCACTCTGGCGGCCTCTGCAGTATCAAAAATGCCGTGGATGTACGAGCCATACACATTTCTGCCATCAGATATGACATTATTTAACTCATTTTTCCTGTCAGCACAAGCCCCCTGCTCCTCTGAAGCTGTGCTATATGCGCTCTTACCCATATGTATCTCATAGCCCAGAAAGTGACAGCCTGAAAGCCTGTTTAATACACCATCTACATGTGCTATTTCACCGCTTGTCTGAAGCCGTGTCTTGCTGTCTTTTAGAACGGTATCTATAGGAAGAAGCTCCATGCCACGCATATATCCTCCCTCCTCAACACCGTCGGGGTCGGCTATTGAAGCCCCAAGCATCTGATAGCCTCCGCATATTCCAAAAACAGGTATCTCACAGGATAGCTTTTTGACAGCGGCCTCGAGTCCGTTTTGTCTCATCCACAAAAGATCCCCCATCGTATTCTTGCTTCCCGGCAGAAATACGATATCCGGATGACGCAGCTCATTTACTGTTGACACATACCGCACTGTTACCTCGGACATCTGTTCAAAGACATTGAAATCCGTGAAATTTGATATTCTCGGATATCTGATGACCGCTATATCAATAAGCCCATCTGTCTTTTTGTCAAAACGCTCTGTCAGGCTGTCCTCATCCTCAAGCTGTACATCCATATATGGCACCACTCCGGTAACAGGCACCCCGCCTCTCTCCTCAAGCATCTGTATTCCCGGGTCAAGGATCGTCTTGTCTCCACGGAATTTATTGATAATAAGCCCGCAGACACGATTCTTTTCCTCATCGGTTAAAAGCATAAGTGTGCCAAGCAGCTGCGCAAAAACACCACCTCTGTCGATATCACCCACGAGCAGCACCGGTGCATCAACCATATGCGCAAGCCCCATGTTTACAATATCATTTTCCTTCAGATTAATCTCCGCCGGGCTTCCGGCGCCCTCAATCACTATGATATCCGCATACTCCTCAAGCTTTTTAAATGCCTTTTTTATATCCGGTATGAGAGTTTTCTTGTATGCAAAATACTCTCTCGCCGGCATGTTCTTAAGCACCCTTCCGTTTACAATCACCTGTGAGCCTGTATTATTTGTAGGCTTTAAAAGAATAGGATTCATACACACCATAGGCTTAATGCCAGCTGCCTCAGCCTGCATCACCTGTGCCCGTCCCATCTCAAGTCCTTCTTCTGTTATATAAGAGTTGAGCGCCATGTTCTGTGATTTAAACGGTGCCACCCTGTATCCGTCCTGTCTGAAAATACGGCACAAGCCCGCGACAAGAAAGCTCTTGCCTGAATTGGACATTGTACCCTGTACCATAATTACCTTTGCCATATCTATACCTGCTGTCTGAATTTATGTGGTAGTCTGTTGCTTTATCATGAATATTAAACTGGAGTGTGAACAGTAACTTCCTTAAAGCTGTGTCAATTGTTCCTCCAGAAAAGGAATTTTTATAATTTTTCCTGTAGAGACTGCATACTCATAAAGCCTGCTGTTAAACTGCTCATACGTGCCAAACTCTGTTCTGTCACATATAACGCCCTCGCATGCATCAATAAGCTCCTTTGCCTTTTCAATAAGGGCATCGTCTACAGGCTCAAAGCTCCTTGCGCTGACAATCTCAGCAGAAAGCGCCTTTGCCGCAGGATAATCCAGATCATTTTCATAGATGATTCCTGTCGCAAACGGGATACCCTTTCGCTGTAAGCTCCTGAAGCTTTTTCTGCCCAGGCCCCTCCTGCTATGACAAATATCCTCGCCATTCCATCCGGTTTTTCCAGCTCTAAATCCTCTCCTGTTTCGTCAAAGCTTCCTGCCATAATTCCAAAAAGCCCTGAAACATATTGGTCAGTAAATACCTCCTCGGGAGTGCCGTATCTGTCCACATATCTGCCATCTATACACAAAATATGGTCTGACACACGCTTTGCCATATCAAGCTCGTGAAGCGACATGATAACCGTAAGATTCTTCTGTCTTTTAAGCCTTTGGAGTATTGATAAAAACTCAAGCTTGTACTTTATATCAAGATATGAGGTAGGTTCGTCTAACACTATAATCTCCGGCTGCTGGCATATAGCCCGTGACAGCATAACCCGCTGTCTTTGTCCATCGCTTATCTTTGTAAAATCCTTATCTTTTATCTGTGATACATTGACCAGCTCCATCGCCTCATCCACAGCCTTTTTGTCCTCGTCCGAAAGTACTCCGAACCGGCCTGTGTATGGATATCTGCCGGTCGCAACCACATCATAGCAGGTCATAAGCTCCGTCTTTAGCTTATCGGTGAGCACAACAGCCATTTTCTTTGCAAATTCATTGCCATTCATCGTCACTACATCACTTTTATCAAGATATATCGTACCGCTCACAAGCGAAAGCTGTCTTGCAATACTTTTTAAAATAGTCGATTTACCGGCACCGTTTGGCCCGATTAATGTGAGAATCTCTCCCCTTTTCAGGGAAAAATCAATATTTTCAATAAGCGGCCTGTTATCATATCCAACGGCCATCTTTTGAGCAGTAAAATAATATTCCATCAGACATTTTTCTCCTTGCTGCGTCTTATCATGATAAACAGCACTACCGGTGCACCAAATACTGCCGTAACCGTGCTGATACTAAGCTCCGTAGGCGCAAACATCATCCTCGCAAGCAAATCACAAAACAGGCAGAACACCGCTGCCCCCAAGGAAGCAGGTCCGGTATCATATATATGGGCTTTGTGCTCTTTAGCAGCCTTTTTACTATGTGTGGCACGGCTATTCCGACAAACGATATCGGTCCCGCAAACGCTACTATACATGCGGAAAGCAGGCTTGAAAGCAGAACCAGAAGCACCCGGATGCGCTTTATGTTTACACCCAGATTTACGGCATATGACTCTCCGAGCTGATATGCCATAAGGGGCTTTGACATGAGAAAACAAAGATAAATGTGATTCCCACCACAATGCTCATCACCCCAACGCTGTCCCAGGTCATGCCCGAAAAGCTTCCCCTTGACCAGTTATGCAGATTTACTATGTCGGAATCATCTGCAAATGTCACCACAAACTCAGTCACCGCAGAGCATATGTAGCCAATCATGACACCGCTCACCACAAGCATTGACATGCTGCTTACCTTTCTTGAAATGATAAGCACAAAAGCCCTTGAAAGCATTGCTCCCAAAAACGCTGCTGCAATCATGGCCAGTGAGCTCACACGTATGGCATTTCCAGTAAAAAATACCATAACAAAGTGCCACGATCCATTTCGGCTCCCGATGAATATGCCAAGTACAAAAGGTCCCGCGATTGGAATTATGAAAAAAAAGTCTGCAAAAGATAGCCTGCAAGCGCTAAGGCCCCGCCCAGTATCATCGCTGCAATAGCTCTTGGCATGCGGATATCCCACACAATACGTCCTACCCTGTCTGAGTGGTCATAAAGTGTCGCAAATGCATCCTTAAATGATATGTGTACAGTTCCTATGCACACATTCATGATAAGCAATATAATAATTAAGATTATAAGAATAATAAATGTTGTAAAACACCTTATTTTTCTGGTTTTTTCCATGTTGTAGCTCCGCTTTTTATCTTTTTATGCTATTGATTTTCCTGCATTCTGTCATATCCGGTAACAATTCAGCCCACCACACACATTCCGCAAATCACAGTTATTTGAGCTTAAACAGATATTTCATATCGCTGTCGGCAGCACCTGTAATCATCGAATGCATATCATCAATCATATATCCGATGGACATAGACTGCTGATACATATCGTTCGTGGTGCAAAATACGTTGCCGTCTTTGACTGCCCTAAAATCAGCGAGCACCGGGCACTTGTCCAAAAGCTCATTCAGATTCTTCACACCGCCGTCTATCGCACTGTTATATATCAGATAGTCAGCATCTATTGCTCCATTGTAGAAATCCTCTAGCTGCATATTCATGGTTGACCTGCCTGTATCGTCGTCATTTGATGCATCAAAAATATATTTTCCGCCGGCAAGCGAAATCATCTTTGGCACATAATCTGTGCTTTTGCGCACCTGAACCTGACCATTGGATGTGATATAGAAAAATGCAACTGTATCACTTTTTGTGGCATCATCCGTATCGGTACCATCTGTCTTTGCGATGCGATTTACAATATCCACCTGCTCATTAAAGAGCTCATCGGCCTTTTCATCCCTGTCTGTGAGTGCTCCGAAGAACTTCACCCACTCCACTCTGCCGAGCGGCTCCTCCTCATAGCTTGAGTACTCGATTATTGAAGGGATATCAAAGCTTTTAAGCTTTTCTGTTACCTGTGGCGAATGGGTAATCATAGTATTTTCTATGGCAAGAGAACAGTTTTCTGACACCAAAAGCTCATAATCGGGCTTTGAATATTTGCCGGCATAAAGCATTCTGCCACTTTCAAGAGCCTTTCTTGCACTGTCAATGTACCAGCCATCACTGTCAAGCCCCGAAAATTTAATAGTGTCCACTGCATCAAGCTTGTCAAACATATCCATCACCCCTGATGCGACCAGATACAAATCACTTACAGGCTCCTTCAATACAATGATATCCTTGTCAATATCCTTTGGAGTCTTTCTGCCCTTTGGCACGGTAAGTATTTGGGTACCGTCCTTTGTAGTAAGTATCTTGTATCCACCCTCATAATAGTCAACAGAAAAATTCTTTGCATATAAAAGCTTCATACTGCTCTTATATATAAGACCGTTTTGTACCTCTGCCTCAGCCTTCGATTCGGTATTCCCTGAATCGGAAGAAGGACTGTCACAGCCTGACAGCCAGAACAGTCCTATAATTGATATCAATATATATATAATTATCTTTTTTCTTCCATGCATAGCTTAATTATTCTCCATCCTCACCAAGCACTTCTGTAGCAGAATCTGAATGGAAGGTGAGTGTGTACTCAATCTCGTGCGGCTTGCTCATAGCAACTGTATCTCCGATAACCTGCATAGGTGTATCAAGCTTAACCGGAATTTCAAATACAGAATTGCCGTCTGTATTTACAGGCATGTATTTCTGTCCGTCAACTATCATATAGTCATAGTTTGGACTGCTCCACTGCACTGTTGCAGTAGCGGCTCCACCGCTTATAGTCACCTCAGCCGGTGATGCAATGCTCGCCTTACCGCTTCCGCCCTCGAAATCAAGATTGATATTGTATGTTCCGTCAGGAAGCTCTTTTCCTGCACTCTCAGATACGCTTGCATCTGCGTCCGCAGGTGTGGCATTTGAAACCTTTACCTTGTGGTCATACCATTTGCCCTTTGTACCGATAAGTGCAAGGTCAAATTCCTCATCCAAAACAGGAACCGGTATATCAAACGCATTGACCTCCTCAGTTGTGCCATCGCCATAATCGACAGTCTCTACAGTTGGCTCCAAAAGCTCAGCCTTGTCCTTTGAGGCATCCTTTGCTGTTCCCAAAAAGAGATTTACAATGTGTGTGGATGTAAGAGCAACATGTATTGTTGCCTTGCCATCCTTCACGGTGAGTGTACCTTTGTTGTCATATGCATCATTCACATGAAACATTGAGCTGTCTGTAGTAAACTCTGCTGTATATGTACCATCTGAAAGTGCTATCTTTTCTGTTTTTTCAGCCTTTTTTGTGCTCTCTGTCGCGTCCTGCACTGCTTTTTTGCTTTCTGTTTCAGCTTTTGCATTCTTATTACCGCAGGCTGCCAGGCTCATGGCACAAACCAGTGTCATTGCAACGATATAAGTAAACTTGTTTCTGAATAATTTTCTCATGTCTGATATACTGCTCCTGTTATTTTATAGCTTCCCCACTATACATTTAAGTAACTGCTACTTGCTCATAGCAGCCGCTGTATGCTCAACATAAAGCTTCTGGATACCCTCAATCTCACCAAGTCCGTTAATCTGTGTATCGATTTTATCAAACTTTCCTGATGCCTTAAACTGTGAAAGCCATGAATCATCATCACTTCCCGCCATATCATTGTTGGCATGGTCTCCTGCAACAACCATAAGCGGACGAAGAATGACGTTCTTGTAGCCAGCGGCTGACACCTTCTCAATGACAGACTCACATGATGTATCCTCCGGCTCACCCTCTACAGTTCCGATAAATACGTTGTCATAACCCAAAGCTGTCATCTGGCTCTGCATCTGGCTGTATGAAATCTTTGCTGTATGGCTTGTTCCATGTCCCATAAATACAAATGCTGTGCCCTCTTCCTTTGCAGCATCAAGGCTGTCATAGCCTGCCTTTTCTACTGCTTCCTCTGTAAGAATTTCTGCAACGGCCTTTTTATCCTCATTTACAACTGTTGCATCACTTCCAACCTCACCGAGGAGTGGCTCTGCAATCTTTACAGACTCAAATTTATCCTTATACTTCTCTACAGCCTCTGAAAGCTCATCATACTCTGCGCCATGCATCAGGTGTGTAGGCTGTACCACAAGATTCTTTACACCATTTTTGACTGCACGCTCAAGTGCCTGATCCATATTGTCAATCTTCTCGTCATCTCTTGCCTGTACATGATTGATGATAATCTGTGCTGTGAAGGCTCTTCTGACTGACCAGTCAGGATTTGCAGCTGCTATTGCATCCTCCACACCCTTGATATCAGCCACACGGCTGTCGTTGAAGGATGTACCAAAGCTTACTACAAGAATCTCGTTCTCGCCGATATCATCCTGGTTTCTCGGATCATCCTTTGAAGCATCGCCTGTATCTCTGCCGAAATAGTCAGGATCAGCATTTTCTCCCTCTACAAGCTCCTTCTGTGCGTCTGTGAGCTTGTCCCAGGCCTCCTTAGCCTCCTTGCACTGCTTGTCTGTATCATCTGTTCTCTCCTGCACGTAGATTGCATCGATTAAATCTGCCACATGCATTGCTGCCTCCTGATCTGCGTTTGCGCTTGTCTCACTCTCTGAAGTCTTAGATGCCTGTGTATCATTCTTTGCATCATCTGCATTGCTGCCACAGCCGGTCACTGCTGTCATAGCCATAACTGCTGCCATCAGTACTACTACTAATTTTTTTTTCATGTTTTCTCCTTTTCATTCTCCTTGCAGCTATTAAGCTGCACATGTTTTAAATATGTAAGACGAAAACATTTAAAGCGTCAAAATAAAAGCTCTTTGTACTATTATGTCAAAGAGCTATACATGTCAAAATCCTTCTAACACAGACTATACGGCTATCATAACCTTGTCTGTAATTATAATTATTTCATCACGTACAGCCAGTTACTCGTGGCTTGAAACACTATTGTTTCCGTACAACACAAAGGCAGGTATCCCGGCTTATATATCATTGCTTCGGCCGTCTTCCCGGTTGCCCAGTGACTTATTGGCCTTCACTCCTTAATTACGGTGACGAGTTCGTACAGGATTTGCACCTGTTTCCCTTTTCACCGGAGCCAGATTCACATCGCCTGTCATAAATCAGATTCAAATGCTTGTCTGCTCCGACACCTTTATGCTACATATTCAGTTTCTTCGTGCGTTGCTTACGCAATCGCTTCGATTATTATATTACAACTTGTAACATTATTCAACAGATTTTTATCAGACGCTTTACAGACACATTTACAAAAGCGGTGCAAAAAGCTGCAAAATACTCTGCAGCAGCCTGCCTGCAAATGAGATATCATTTGTGCTTTCCTCATACACCTCCTCCGAAACCGCAAACGTCTCTATCGCATCCTCTTTTATTTTTCCGATGCACTGAGTTCTGTACATGTATACAAAATCCTCAAAATTCCAGTACATGCTCCTGAAATCCAGATTACACGTGCCAACTATCGCAGTATCATCATCTGCCACTATACACTTAGAGTGTATAAAGCCGGGTGTGTATAGATATATCCTTACCCCCGACTCGATAAGAGGTCTGAAATTGGCTTTTGTCTGCAGATAAATGAGCTTTTTATCGGGAATCTTAGGTACGACAATACGCACATCAACACCTGACCTGGCTGCCGATATCATAGCATGTGACAGCTCCGTTCCAAGTATCAGATATGGTGTAAAAATATAAACATATTTTTTAGCTCTTGAGATGATACTCACATAAAGATTCTCGCCTACATCATCATGCTCAAGTGGAGAATCGCAAAACGGCTGGACAAAACCGCTTTCCTCTGACTGGCTGAAGGTATTGTGTGGATTCAGATATTCATCATGCACAGCATTGTCCTTATTGATATAATTCCACATCTCAAGGAACATTGTTGTGAAACTGTTTACACACTCTCCCTCCACACGGATACCGGCATCCTTCCAGTAACCAAACCTGATTTTTTTGTTGATATACTCATCTGCTATATTGTAACCACCGGTATGTGCCACACGTCCGTCTATCACCAGTATCTTCCTATGATCCCTGTCATTCATAATTACTGAAAGCATGGGCTTATATGGATTGAAGCGTCTGGTCTGTATTCCGATGCTCTCCATCTCCTTTATAAAATATGGCGGAATGGCATTTATGCTGCCAAAATCATCATATATGATTCTCACCACAACTCCATGCTTTACCTTTTCTTTGAGTATATCAAGTATCTGATCAAGCATAACGCCACTGCCGATTATGAAATACTCCATAAAGATAAACTTTTCAGCTGACCTTAAATCTTTTAAAATGCTCTCAAAAGCCTCCTCACCTGATTTAAAGTACTCTGTGCAGTCCTCCGCATACAGTGGATATTTCTGATTTTGAGTGATAAGCCTGCTTTGTCTGTATGCATCCATATCTGTCTGTCTGAGAGTCTCATTTAGCAGCTCGTTCTCAGGCCGAAGCGGCGCATATGCTTCCACAATTCTTGCCATTCTTTTCTGTGTCTTCGACGTAAGCTCCGGTCTTCCGAAAAAGAAATAGCACGGAATACCAACGATTGGAACACTCAGTATCAAAAATATCCATGACATTTTTATATACATTTTCATCCGCCTGTTGACAATATAAAGCGAAAGCAATATAGCTGCCACATACATCAGATCCTGAAACACCCTGCTGGCAACAGAGGCCGTATAAAACAAAAAGAACCACCATATCATCTGTATGATTATTATTGTCGAAACTATAAAAAGCTTTGAAAGCAGTCTTTGTAATATTTTTCTCATATAAGCCCTACCATGAAATTACAATTATACAACCTAATATTTCCTATATTATCTATAATAAATCTCTAATACATATTATAATATTCCCACCAATTTATCAACATTTATAATCCCCCACGAGCCTTTGTGACTATCCCCTGCCCTGTCACATGTATTATACAGTGCTAGCTTAACCGCCTCCGGTCTCATATTTGGATTTTTTTCCAATAGAAGTGCTATGGCACCTGACACAATCGGTGTAGCCATTGAAGTACCTGTTTTTCTTACATATGTGCCGTCCCTCGTTCCAAGGCTTATGATATCATGCCCGGGAGCCAGAATCTCAGGCTTTACAATACAGCAATCGGTCGGACCTTTGCCACTTCTTATATCATCAAAGCTTCCGACTGTTATTATTTTTCTTGAAATTCCCGGCACAGTTACAGAAAACGGTGCCGGGCCGTAGTTGCCCGCTGCTGCAACAACTACCACTCCCATATCCCACAATTCATCTATCAGCTTCAATATCTTAATACGCTCTGCTGTATCAGAACATGGCAGATATCCTACAGAGAAGTTGAGTATTTTTATATTAAGTCTGACGCAGTTTTCTTTTATATACTTAAGTGCACGAATTGAATCCGCTGTCTGCCCCATGCCAAGATAATCAAGCACCTTAAACACATATAGTCCTGCCCCCGGAGCCATGCCTATATCTGCAGCCGATAATATACCGCACACATGTGTACCATGCCCGTTATCGTCATAACATGTCTCCTTTCCACCCACAAAATCCATAAAGTGCTTTATACACCCATCAAGCTGTTTGTGTTTAAACACACCCGTATCAAGCACTGCTATATTGACATTTTTACCACTATATCCATTTTTATATACCAGATTTGCATTTATACTATATTTCGCATTTTTCATTATTATTTTATTTTTAATTTAGTATATGATTCGTTTTCACAATATGACACAGCTTCGCTCATAGTATGATTAAAGGGGCAAAATACCTTTTGACCCTCATATCATAGTATTAATCACTACGTGAACCCATACACAAACGCACCTGTTCTGTCCTAACTCAAACCTCATTACTATAATTTCATATATTAAAAGGACTGCACCTGCGTGCAGCCCTTTACCTGGATATTATTGTTATACTTTAACGTATATTAATTAATCCTCTTTTACATCCTTCATAGAGAAGCTGATTCTTCCCATCTTGTCCTTGCCAAGGCAAACAACCTTCACCTTGTCTCCAAGTGTGAGTACATCCTCTACTCTGTTGATTCTCTCTTTTGCAATCTTTGAAATGTGAACCATTCCCTCTTTGCCAGGAGCAAATTCAATGAAAGCACCAAACTCCTTGATGCTTACAACTGTTCCCTCAAGGATCTGTCCCTGCTCAAAATCAGTTGTGATAATCTTAATCATGTCGATTGCCTTTGCAATCATCTCTTTATCTGTTCCGCAAACTGAAACAGCGCCATCATCTGTGATATCGATCTTGACACCGGTTCTGTCGATAATCTCGTTGATTGTCTTACCCTTCTGTCCGACAACATCACCAATCTTTGATGGATCGATTGTAATCTGCTCAATCTTTGGAGCCCACTCATTTACTTCTTTTCTAGGCTCAGCGATTGCCTTGCTCATGACCTCATCCATGATGTAGAGACGTGCCTCACGTGTTCTCGCGATTGCCTCCTCAACGATAGGTCTTGTAAGTCCGTGAATCTTGATATCCATCTGGATAGCTGTAATACCCTTATGTGTACCTGTTACCTTGAAATCCATATCTCCGAAGAAATCCTCAAGACCCTGGATATCTGTAAGTACAATGAAATCATCATCTGTATCGCCTGTTACAAGTCCGCATGAGATTCCGGCAACCATAGCCTTAATCGGAACACCTGCAGCCATAAGTGACATACATGATGCACATGTTGAAGCCATTGATGTAGAGCCGTTTGACTCAAATGTCTCAGATACGGCACGGATAGTATATGGGAACTCCTCAATGCTTGGAAGTACAGGAACAAGTGCCTTCTCAGCAAGTGCTCCGTGTCCAATCTCACGACGTCCCGGTCCACGTGATACCTTTGTCTCTCCTACAGAGTATGCAGGGAAGTTATAGTGATGCATATATCTCTTTGTTGTGATATTTGCATCAAGTCCGTCGATTTTCTGAATCTCTGATAAAGGAGCAAGTGTTACAACATCACAAATCTGTGTCTGTCCACGGGTAAACATTGCAGAGCCGTGAACTCTAGGAATCAAATCAACCTCTGCTGCGAGTGGTCTGATCTGGTTGATTGCACGGCCGTCCGGACGCTTATGATCCTTTAAAATCATCTTTCTGACTGTCTTCTTCTGATACTGGTAAATAGCCTCGCCAAGTACTGCAAGGTACTCCTCATTGTCAGCGAAGGCTACCTCTAACTGCTCTGTGATAGCTCTTATATTTTCCTCACGCTTCTGCTTCTCATCTGTGAATACTGCCTCCTCCATCTGCTCAGGAGTAACAATTTTCTTGATATCCTCGAACATCTGCTCAGGAATAGCACAGCTCTCATACTCATGCTTTGGCTTGCCAATCTCATCACGGATCTGATCCATGAATGCGATAACTGTCTGGTTGATATCGTGGCACTTGTAGATTGCCTCAATCATCTGATCCTCAGGAATCTCATTGGCTCCTGCTTCAATCATGATGACCTTTTCCTTTGTAGAAGCAACTGTGAGCTGTAAATCGCCCTCATCCCACTGCTTCTGTGAAGGGTTTACGATAAACTCTCCATCAACAAGTCCCATCTGTGTCATGGCACATGGTCCGTCAAACGGAATATCTGATATATGAACAGCAAGAGCTGTACCGATCATTGCAACTATCTCAGGACGGCACTCAGGATCCACTGACATGACAAGGTTGTTTAATGTAACATCATTTCTGTAATCCTTTGGGAAAAGAGGTCTCATAGGACGGTCAATTACACGATCTGTAAGGATGGCGTTCTCAGATGCCTTTCCCTCACGCTTGTTAAAACCACCCGGAATTTTTCCTACAGAGTACATCTTCTCCTCGAACTCAACGCTGAGTGGGAAGAAATCCACACCGTCACGTGGCTTGTCAGATGCTGTAGCTGTTGAAAGGACTGTTGTATCACCATACTTGATAAAAACAGCTCCGTTTGCCTGAGCTGCTACTCTTCCGATATCTACAGTAAGAGTCCTGCCGGCAAGTTCCATTGAATAACTTTTGTACATATTAATTCTCCTTAAAAATTCTTTTGCAGAAGTGTATTCCTCTTCCGAAACTACTAAACAATACATGTACGCTCATGCACTCTTTAGTGGTCTCGGCTTACTTCTGCTTTTCAAAAAACAATAATAAAAACAATAATAGAGCGGAATAATAATTACTCCGCTCTAAAGAAAATACTATTTTCTGAGTCCTAAACGCTCGATAAGTGAACGATATCTCTCGATATCAATCTCCTTAAGGTATGCAAGTAATCCACGTCTCTGACCGATCATCTTTAACATTCCTCTTCTTGAGTGATGATCCTTTGGGTTCTGTTTGAAATGCTCAGTTAACTCTGCGATTCTTGCTGAAAGAATTGCAATCTGAACCTCTGGTGAACCTGTGTCATTTGGTGTTCTACCGTACTCTGCGATAATAGCCTGTTTCTTTTCCTTTGCGATCATTGTTGATCCTCCTTATATTATAATGCGCCCTGATAACTGTATGATGCTCAGCAATAGGTCGGAGTGTCCAACTACCGAACATGGGCAAAACCATACTTATGCAGTATAGCATAGTAAGCATTTGTTGTAAACTGTTTTTTTGATTAATCCGGCAAATATCTTGCGACACAAATCGGATTTCTGTAATATGCATTTGAAACCTTGATTCCATCACGCTTGTTGCTGGCATGTACAATCTGTCCGTTTCCGATATAAATTGCAACATGTGAGATACTCCTTCCACTTCCGTAGAAGAATAAATCTCCCGGCTTTGCTTCAGATGCACTGATTTTTGTGCCGTATGAAGGCTGTGCTCTTGATGAATGCGGTAATGAGATTCCATACTTTCCAAGAATTCTCATTGTGAAGCCTGAGCAGTCAACTCCCTTCTCAAGGCTTGTACCACCCCACACATATCTGTTTCCGACAAACTGTAACGCATACGATACAACAGATGCCCTTACATCTGATACACCGTCACCATACTTCACCTGCTCTATTGTCTTTGCTGTAGGAAGTGCCTGTGCCAGTGTCACATAATCCTGTGATATATATCCTACCGAATCATCCACACTTATCTCAACCCAGCCGTCAGCGACAGAATTAACCGTGAACGCCTCTGAATTTCCAACCTGCGAAAGCACCGCAGCATCTGTTGACTTCTCTGCACGCACATTCAGTGTTTCCGTATTTACTGTGGCAACCGTCTTAATCTCCTGTTCTGCAATAGCCTCTGCCTCATCTCCTGTCACAAGATACTGCTTGTTTACATATCCTGTCACCTTGCCTGATGTGACCTTGTACCATTCTCCGGCATCCTCAAGAAGCTCACAGGCATTGTGATTGGTAAGTATTCCTATTACCTCGCTGTCTGTCGAAGCTTCCTGTCTGATATTTAAGTTTCCACTGCTTATAACCGACATACCAAGATTTGTATAACCACAGGTCTGTGCGGCAGTCGGTGTCTGGGATGCCTCATTTGCCTGTTCTGTCTCCTGTGCAGTATTGCCAACCTGTGCACCCTGAGCAGATGCAGTAACAACATTGCTGTCGTTTTGCGCTACCGATACGTCAGCTCCATAATAAGTAAGAGCCGATGTAACCCCTGCTGTGAGAAGCTCTGTGGCATCTGCCGCCTCTGTCAGACCAAGAGCCACCCCCGCATTGACTGTTCTATTTTCCTTTAATGATGTTCTGACATCTACTGTGCTGCTTGAACTCATAGATACAGCACCTATAATAATAGCAAACGCTACAACGCCTGCTGCCTGTCCTAATTTTAATTTATTTTTCATATAGCCTCCAGTTCATGCTATCCATAATCCCATGTTTACGAGTATATCACAAATTGTTAAAATGTCAATATTTCTCCGTAATATTTCCGTAATATTTGTCATTTTTTCGTTATTTTGGGTAATTTTGCAAAAAACAGCCACACTAGAATGTGTGGCTGCCTGCATAATTGATTGTATAATTGATATCTGCACTCATCTGGCTCTTTAACGCTTCTATTGAATCAAACTTCATCTCAGGTCTTACGAACTTATGAAGCTCTACCATGATATCCTGTCCGTAAACATCCTGCCCAAAATCTATGATATATGTCTCTGCACCGATTGGATTTTTGCCCTCTATAGTAGGCTTGCATCCTATATTGGTTACACCAAGGTACCAGTTGTCCCTGACAAGAACTCTTGACATATACACTCCCTTTGGTGGAAGCAGCTTATCGTGCGGCACTGAAAGGTTGACTGTCGGAATGCCAATAGTCCTGCCCAGTGCTCTGCCATGCACTACTCTTCCTTTTATGAAAAAGGGATATCCCAGCAGTTCATTCGCCTTTTTAATATGTCCTGCCGCAATCTCCTCGCGGATATAGGTACTGCTTATATCCCTGTCTCCATCCTTTATCTTGTCCACCACAATAAGCTCGTATCCAAGCTCTCCTGCCATCGCAGAAAGCAGCCGATGGTCTCCTGCCCTGTTGTGCCCGAAACGGAAATCATCTCCGACAATGATACACTTGACATTAAGACTTTTAACTATCCATCTGCAAACGCATCCGCCTCCTCGTCATCACCTGTGGCACAAACGGACACTCTATCAGATAGTCAATACCTGATTTTTCAAACACATACTCTTTTTTCATCGTTTGTGATTATAACCTTTGACTCAACGCCAAGTACCTCCGATTTGGGAGGAATGTCAAACGTAAATATGATGCGCTTGTAGCCATGCAGATTGCTCTGTTCAATTTGCTTTTCCATCAGAAATTCATGTCCTCGGTGAAGCCCGTCAAACTTTCCAAACGAGATGACGGACGGCTCCTTGACATGAAAATCCAGAGTTTTGCTTATATATTCCATAATATCTGTATACTATTCTATTCCATAAAAATCTTAACCGGCTTAAACTCACCGGTCTCATCAAGATACGAATACACACCGACAAATATGCCCTCATGATTGTATACTCTGTATCTTATATCAGAGTCAGCACTGTGTTTTAAATAATCCGTAAGCACTGCCGGAATTTTATTTCCATTTCTGACAAGCTTATCAGCATCTGAAGCAGTATGCACTGCCGGCAGATTTTCGAATACTCCGTCAACAGGCATCACCATATCAAAGCAGCCTTCGTCCACCTTTGACTGAATCTGCGAAAGTGTAAGTGCATGCTCTAAGTCAAAGCCTGCTACCCTTACTCTAAGCAGTGACTTCATACAGCCATGGCAGCCCAGCCTCTCTCCGATGTCATTGCACAGCGTCCTGATATATGTGCCCTTTGAACAGTGCACCGTCATCGTAACCTCAGGCAAATCAATGCTTTCAACCTTGATATCAAACACCTCGATATCCCTAGCTTTTCTCTCTATAACCTTGCCCTCCCTGGCAAGCTCATAGAGCTTTTTCCCATTGACCTTTAGAGCCGAATACATTGGCGGCACCTGCTTTTGTCTGCCAATAAACTGTGATATTGCATCATACACCGCCTGCTCAGTCACATTGACCTTAGCCTGATTTAAGACCTGCCCTGAAATATCCTGTGTATCTGTCTCCTGTCCTAAAAGCAGCACAGCTTTATAGACCTTGTCCTTATCTGTCAAAAGATCACACACTCTGGTTGCCTTTCCAAGGCAGACAGGAAGGACGCCCTGTGCATCGGGATCAAGTGTACCTGTATGACCAATCTTTTTCTGGTGGAATATGCCTCTAAGCTTTGCCACAACGTCAAAGCTTGTATAGCCCTTTTCCTTGTATACATTGATTATTCCGTTAACCATCTGCCCAAGAATCTCTCCCTAAATATTGTCCTTAATTGCCGTAAGTATGCGCTCTGTTGCCACCTCAAGCGGTCCGTCAATCGTAAATCCGGCGGCCTTTACATGTCCTCCACCGCCAAATACCGACGCAACCTTTGCCACATCATAATCACCGTTTACGCGCAGACTGCCCTTGTAGGTGCCATCCTCATTTTCGTAGAGAAATACCGCAACCTTTATATCCTTTGTCACACGCAGCTGGTTTACAATACCGTCGAGATGCTTTGGAAGTACGTTGTACTTCTCCATCTCAGCACGCGATATAACAGACATTATCACATCGCCATTCTGATACAAAGCAGCATTCAAAAGTGCCTGACCCATAATCTGGTTCTGAGCGAATGTCTTTGTATAAAATGTATCATCGATTATTCTTGAATAATCAATGCCCATCTCCATCAGGGAGCCTGCTATATCCATAGTCTTTTTTGAAGTGCATGAATACTGGAACACGCCTGTATCATGCACCATGCCTGTGTAAATACACTCTGCTATCTGTATTGTGATGCGCTCCTTCGGCAGAAGTTCAAACACAAGCTCACAGGTTGAACTCGCATCCGGAAAGATGTAATTTGCGTCTGCAAAGGCCCCATTTGTAACATGATGATCTATGCAAAGTGTCCTTTTTGCAGACTCAAAATACTTAGCTGCACTTCCCAGTCTGCCTGTGTCACTGCAGTCACATGCTATGAACAGATCGTATACTGTATCATCCGCATAGCTGCTGTCAATCTCATCTGCTCTTTGCATGAACTTAAAGATGTTTGGGCTTGGCTCTAAATAAAGCCTTGCCTTTATATCAGGATAATAATCCTTTATGTAGTTGTATACCGCAAGTGTTGAGCCGACACAGTCGCCGTCCGGTCTCACATGACCGGAAACGGCAACTGATTGTGCATCCTTTAAAATAGAATCAATCTCTGTCATAATCAATCCTCTTTATTAATCCTCTTTGAGATTTTTGTTACTTCATCAATCTTTTTAGACATCTCAACACCATACTCTATAGACTGGTCTATGATAAATGTAATGGCAGGTGTATTTCTTAAATTGATGTTCTTTGCGAGAGTTCTGCGTATATATCCCTCCGCTGACTTAAGTCCTGCAAGTGTATCAGCCTGTGATTTCTTGTCACCAAGCACACTGATATAAGCCTTTGCTGTCTTTAAATCAGGTGCCACCTCGACAGCAACAACACTTGTCATGGGATTGATACGCGGATCCTTTATCTCACCGCGTATGATATTTGACAGTTCACGCATTACCTCTTCGTTGATACGAATATTTTTATGCTGTTCTTTCTCATATAATCCCGCTTTCTTTTTATATTAAACCGTAACTATCCGAATAGTTACATTAATTCATGATAACAAATATATGATTATCTTGGAACCTCTACCATCTTGTAGGCTTCTACAATATCTAATTCCTGAATATCATTAAATCCGTCAAATACAAGACCACACTCGTAGCCTGTCTTGACTTCCTTGACATCATCCTTGAATCTCTTGAGTGAAGCAAGGTCTCCCTCGAATATCTGCTCACCCTCTCTGCTAATTCTGACACGGCAGCCTCTCTCCATAAATCCGTCAAGCACATATGAACCTGCAATGTTTCCAACGCCTGAAGCCTTGAAAATCTGTCTGATTTCCGCATGTCCGATAACCTTCTCCTCAAATACAGGATCAAGCATACCTTTCATGGCAGCAGATACATCCTCGATTGCATTGTAGATGACCTTGTAAAGTCTGATATCTACGCCTTCACGGTCTGCTGTAGTCTTGGCAACAGGATCCGGTCTGACGTTAAAGCCAATGATGATTGCATTTGATGCTGATGCAAGGATAACATCTGACTCGTTGATGGCACCAACGCCGCCATGGATGACCTTGACCACAACCTCCTCATTTGAAAGCTTGACAAGACTCTGCTTAACAGCTTCAACTGAACCCTGTACATCTGCCTTTACGATGATATCAAGCTCCTTCATATTGCCGGACTGAATCTGTGAGAACAGATCATCAAGTGACATCTTTGCCTTTGTATCCTCAATAAGCTTATTCTTTTCCTCTGAAATATATGTGTCAGAGAATGCCTTTGCCTCCTTCTCTGAATCACATGCCACAAATGTCTCACCTGCTGATGGCACACTGTTAAGTCCAAGTATCTCTACAGGCGTAGAAGGCTTAGCCTCCTTTACTCTGCGACCCTTGTCATCAATCATGGCTCTTACCTTACCATAGCTGCTTCCGCATGCGATAGGATCTCCGACATGGAGTGTTCCTTTTTGTACAAGCACTGTGGCAACCGCACCACGGCCCTTGTCAAGCTGTGCCTCGATTACGAGACCTCTTGCGTTTCTGTCAGGATTAGCCTTGAGCTCAAGTACCTCTGCTGTGAGAAGAATCATCTCAAGGAGATTGTCGATACCCTCTTTAGTATGCGCAGATACCGGACAGAATATTGTGCTTCCGCCCCAATCCTCAGGAATAAGCTCATACTCTGAGAGCTCCTGCTTAACCTTGTCGATATTGGCACTTGGCTTATCTATCTTGTTGACTGCAACGATAATCTCAACACCTGCTGCCTTTGCATGGTTGATAGCCTCAACGGTCTGTGGCATAACACCATCATCAGCTGCAACAACAAGGATTGCGATATCTGTAGAGTTGGCACCACGCATACGCATTGCTGTAAATGCCTCATGTCCCGGTGTATCAAGGAATGTGATGTTCTGGTCATTGATTGATACAACAGATGCACCGATGTGCTGTGTGATACCACCGGCCTCACGGTCTGTAACACGTGTCTGTCTGATGGCATCAAGCAGTGATGTCTTACCATGATCTACGTGACCCATTACACAGACTACAGGTGGACGAGGAACCATCTTGCTCTCATCCTCTTCATCCTCCTTGAGAAGCTCTGCAATCACATCGACCTTCTCCTCTTCCTCACAGATGAAATTAAACTCTAACGCAATTTCCTCAGCTGCCGCAAAATCAACCTCAGAGTTAACTGCTTACCATCTCGCCCTTCATGAAAAGCTTCTTTACGATGGCTGAAGGCTGAACCTTCATCCTATCTGCTAAATCCCTGATTGTAATCTTCTCAGGAAGAGAAATTGTCTTAATCTCGTTCTCATCCTCTTTTGGCTGAGCCTTAGGCTGCTGTGGTTTTTTCTTGCCGCCATGCTTCTCGAGATTGATGTAATTCTCCTGCTTCTTTCCAAGCTTATCCTGCTTCTGGCTCTGATTGTGATTATGCTTATTCTTTCTGTCGTTGCCTCTGTCTCTGCTCTCCTTGCCTCTTACATCATCAGGAGCTGCAACCGCAACTGTTTCTTTTCTGAAACGGTTTCTGTCATCACCTCTGCCGCCTGTTCTATCGTTATTTCTGTCATTACTGCGGCTTCTGTCATTATTTCTGTCAAAGCTTCTGCCACCCTCAGCAGGACGTCTGGAGTCATTTCTGAAACCTCTGTTATTATCTCTGTTGTTGTCTCTGCTGTTATCGCGGTTATTGTTGTCGCGATTGTTTGTTCTTCTATCGCTGTTTCTGTCCGTATTTCTGCTTCTGTCGGCATTTCTGTCAGTGTTTCTGTTGTTGATTTTCTCGCCATTGTCCTGACGTCTGTCGCTTCTTCTATCAGCGTCAGCCTGACGTGCCGGACGCGAATTGGCTGCCTTCATATCTGCATATGGATCCGCTGTACGCTCACTTATAGGGCGCATAGCTCTCTCTCCGACAGGTCTTGGCTTAATAATGCTGTGCTGCTCAGGACGTGATGACTGATTATCGCGTCTGCCATTGCCATTCCTGCGCTGCGAACTGTTATTTCCATTATTTCCGCTGCCGTTTCCACCATTTGTTTTCCTACCCTGCTTACTGTACTGTGCATTGAAAACAGCTGTGATGCTTGCCTTTTTCTTTGGTCTGTCGGCTGCCTTAGCCTCATCCTTTTTAGGTTCTTCCTTCTTAGGTGCATCTTTTTTTACTTCTGTTTTTGCGTACTTCTTTCGCACAATTTGCTGTGCCTCATCCTCAAGACCGTTCTGCACATTTTTGACAGCAAACTGTGTGCCGTTTAATGTGTCTATGACGTCCTGCGACTTTATATTTAATTCTTTTGCAAGTTCATGAACTCTCATTTTTGCCATATATCTATTTTCCTCCATTATTCAGTTTTATTCGACTGCAGCTTTTTTATCACTGCATTTGCAAGGTTTTCATCCGTTACTGCAAGGGAAGCGCGAAACTCTTTGCCTATTGCATTCCCTAACCCCACCTTGTCACTATAAAAATAAATCGGAACCTCATAGAAAGCAGTCATATCCGAAAAATGCTTCTTTGTGTTGTCTGATGAATCATCTGCAACTATCACTAAAAATGCCTTTCCTGTCTTTACAGCTTTCTCGGTAGAAAACTCTCCGCTAACCACATTGCCTGACTTTGCTGCTAATCCCAGCATAGAAAGTACTCTATCTGTCAATTTGGTTCATCTCCTTTTCAAGCTCCTCATATACTTGTTCTGATACACTAACACCAAGGGATCGCTCAAGTGCCTTTGTCTTTTTAGCCTTTTTAAAGCATTCAAGACTCTTACATATATAAGCTCCCCTGCCGTTTTTCTTGCCGGTGTCATCGAGAATTATGTCGCCCTCCGCAGTCTTTACCACGCGAATAAGTGACTTCTTTTCCTTCATCTCCTGACAACCTACGCATTTGCGCATTGGAATCTTTTTATTTGCCATTACTGCTCATCACCACTATCTGCCGCATCATTTTCTGTACCTGCTGCTTCGTTCTCGTCAGCCTCTGTATCAAAAGCCTCTGCCTGTACATCTGCCTGTTCTGTATCAGCTAATCTCTCGTTCTCAGCAAGCTCATCATCCGAATAATCATAATCGTCATCATAATCATCCTCTTCATAATCATTCTCATAATCCATGAAGTCACCTGACTCTCTGGCCTGTGTCTCACTCTTGATATCAATCTTGAAGCCTGTAAGTCTTGCTGCAAGTCTTGCATTCTGTCCTTCCTTACCGATTGCAAGCGAAAGCTGATAATCCGGAACAACAACCTTTGCTGATTTCTCATCTGCATCTGCGATAACAGAGATAACCTTTGCAGGGCTAAGTGCGTTCTGGATAAGTATTGCCGGATTCTCATCCCATGTGATGATATCGATTTTCTCACCGCGAAGCTCATTTACGATAGCATTTACTCTGGCACCATTCATACCTACACATGCTCCTACAGGGTCTACGTTTGGATCATTTGACCATACTGCAATCTTTGTTCTGCTTCCGGCCTCACGTGAAATAGCCTTTATCTCAACTATGCCCTCTTTAACCTCTGTAACCTCTGACTCGAAAAGTCTCTTCACAAGCTCAGGGTGTGTTCTTGAAACAAGAATCTTTGGTCCCTTTGATGTGGACTTAACCTCAAGGATATATACCTTGATACGCTCTGTAGGCTTGAATACCTCACCCTTTATCTGCTCACTCTCAGTCAGAAGTGCATCTGCCTTACCTAAGTTGATGCTGACATTCTTTCCGATGTATCTTTGAACAACACCTGTCACAACATCCTTTTCCTTGCTGTTGTACTCGTCAAATATTACCTTTCTCTCCTCCTCGCGGATTTTCTGAAGGATAACATTCTTTGCGTTCTGTGTAGCGATACGTCCGAATTCCTTTGACTTAACCTCAACTCTCACGATATCTCCAAGCTGATAGTTACCGTTTACCTTGTGCGCATCTGCTAAGGAAATCTCCTCAACCGGATCCTCAACCGTATCTACAACCGTCTTCTCCTGGTAGCATGAGAAAGCACATGTCTCAGGATCTATTTCTACCTTTACATTGTCTGATTTACCAAAATGGTTCTTGCAGGCAGTCACAAGAGAGTTCTCAATTGCCTCAAGTAAAGTTTCTTTACTGATGTTTTTCTCCTGCTCTAATATATTTAACGCTTCTAATAACTCATTGCTCATTATTTTTTCCTCCTATTTGTGTTATCGTGCGCTTTAATTAAAAATCCAATGCCTGACGTATAAGCGCAATGTCACTCTTATTGAATGTAGTCTCATTGCCGTCTTCATCGGTTATTGTCACTGTATCCTTATCATAGGCTTTAAGCAGACCATAAAATTCCTTTGATTTGTTGATAGCCCTGTATGTGCGAATCTCTATCTCCTTATTCATATTGCGCACATAGTCCTTTTCCTTCTTGAGAGGTCTTCCAAGCCCCGGCGAGCTGACCTCGAAGGTGTACGAATCAGGAATATAGTCTTCTCTGTCGAGAATCTCATTCATCTGCCTTGCAACCACTTCACAGTCATCAACAGTTATGCCACCCTCCTTATCGATATATGCTCTCAGGTAGTTCATGCCACCTTCCTTAACATACTCGACATCAACAAGCTCAAAATTCATGCTGTCAAGAATTGGTTGTATAAAGTTCTCCGTCTTTGCCTCATATACACTTGCCTTTGACATTTTATCACCTCTCTTTTGATTATATGTCTGTAACTATTCACAATTGCTGTGAATAGCTGCCTGATGTTTATAAACGTGAATTGAGAGAGGACTTTTGCCCTCTCTCAATCTAGTCAACGTTGTTATCATAGGTATAATAGCAACTATCATGAAAAAAAAAGTCAAGTTTTTTTCAAAAAATGTACTTGCTTTTTTTAAAACTCCATGATAGTATAATACACGGTTCGTTGGTCAAGCGGTTAAGACGCCGCCCTCTCACGGCGGAAACACGGGTTCGATTCCCGTACGGACTGCTCACTGATATTTATTTAATTAAGTACAGCCCAACCCGAAAGCATCGCATTTATGCGATGTTTTTTTATTTTTAGATTGTTGCTGACGCCGGACGCACCCACAGCAGTAAAATACACCTTGCATGCGCTAACGCTACGCTGTCAAGATACTGTACGAATTATGCTTTTTAGGCTTCCTCTGCTTGACGAAACCGTCGAAACGCGCCGTCCATGGCGCGGTTCTCCTTGACTTGCCCTCCATGGCAAGTCATTTCTGTGTTTCATGGGCATAATTCTACAGTATCTAAACAGCTTCGCTAGTCACGCATGCAAGGTGTATTTTACTGCTGCGGGTGCGTCCGGCGTCTATCCACGCTATGATAAATAAACGTTTCATATTTTATATCAATATCATGTAAAATGGACGGTGGGGCAAGGCGTTACGCACCACGGACGGTGCGTAAAAGCCGGTTTCGTCATTCTGTGAAACTCTATATGCATAATTCATACAGCATCTTAACTGCAAAGCGTTAGCGCATGCGAGGTATTGCGTGTCACAGAGTATACTCCGGGCGCCAATATTTCTGATATTTAGTCATCATATCCGTTAGGATTGTTCTTCTGCCATCTCCATGAGTCGGCACACATCTCCTTAATACCATACTGTGCTTCCCAGCCGAGCTCTCTCTTGGCCTTTGATGGATCACAGTAGCATGTAGCAATATCGCCAGGTCTTCTAGGCTTTATTGTATAAGGAATCTTAACACCTGTTGCAGCCTCGAAATTCTTTACGATATCAAGTACGCTGTAGCCGTGTCCTGTTCCAAGATTGTAGATGCAAAGGCCTGCGTTCTCCTCAATTTTCTTTAATGCCTTGACATGTCCAACCGCAAGGTCAACTACATGGATGTAATCTCTCACACCTGTTCCGTCAGGAGTATCATAGTCATCTCCGAATACTCCAAGCTCTTTGAGCTTGCCTACTGCCACCTGTGTGATATAAGGCATGAGGTTGTTTGGAATACCGTTTGGATTCTCACCCATTGTACCACTCTTATGAGCTCCGATTGGATTGAAGTAACGAAGAAGAATAACGTTCCACTCATTATCTGCCTTATAGATGTCCATAAGTATCTGCTCAAGCATAGACTTTGTCCAGCCATATGGGTTTGTACACTGTCCCTTTGGACACTCCTCTGTTATAGGAATCTGTGCAGGATCTCCGTATACTGTAGCTGATGAAGAGAAAATGATGCTCTTGCAGCCATTCTGTCTCATCACATCAACAAGTGTAAGTGTTCCTGCAATATTATTGTTATAGTACTCCCAAGGCTTTGCCACAGACTCTCCTACTGCTTTGAGTCCTGCAAAGTGAATACAGCTATCTATCTTTTCTTCCTTAAAAATCTTATTTAAGATGTCTCTGTCAAGGATATCTCCCTTATAGAACTTTACTTCTTTGCCTGTAAGAGCCTTAACTCTGTCAAGTGACTTCTCAGAAGAATTTGAAAGATTGTCAAGTACTACAACATCGTAGCCTGCATCAAGAAGCTCCACACATGTGTGGCTTCCGATATATCCGGCTCCACCAGTAACTAAAATTGCCATAATAAATATCTCCTTTTCATTTTTGTTAAATTTATTGTAGCGCATTTGCTCATTTTTGTATAGAATAAAATGTAGAAGAAATATGTAAAAATGTTGTAAAGGTAGGCAATATGAATAATAAATACAAAAATTCCTATATCGTAAAAGAAAAAGAGCTTGTATCTCTGTCCGTATATAACGTAGGCTTCCAGAGCTGTGATAGCCTGTATCAGTGGGCCCCGGTATCAGAGACCATTATCTGATTCACTATATCATAAGCGGTAAAGGCCGCTACACTGTAAATGGCAGTGTTCACACATTAACTCCCGGTGATGCGTTTCTCGTATATCCAAATACCGAAGTGATTTATCAGGCTGATGCGCAAGATCCTTGGGAATATACCTGGGTAGGCTTTACCGGCAGCGATGCTGCAACCATTTTAAGAGCCACTGATTTCACAAAAGCGCATCCATACATACACAGTGTATCAAACGGAAACGAAATCAAAAGACAGCTCATGCATATATACGACGCCAGAGGCACAGAATTTGAAAATGCACTCGAAATGACCGGGCGACTCTACACCACCCTCGCTCTTTTTGTCAGTGCCGCCACATCAAAGCCACCGCAAAACAGTGCAAACTCCTATGTACAAAAGGGCATCGAATACATCTCCGCCAACTATTCATACCCTATCACCGTTGAGGATATTGCATCATATATAGGCTTAAGCCGAAGTCACCTGTTCCGTTCCTTCCAGAGCATCCTCGGTGTATCTCCAAAGGAATATCTGACCGATTTCAGAATCAAACAGGCATGCTATCTGCTTAAACACTCCTCATTGTCCATCACAGCAATAGCAGGCTCTATAGGGTTTGATAACAGCCTTTATTTTTCAAAAACCTTTCATAAAATAAAAGGCCTTTCGCCTAAGGAGTATCGCAGTAAATATAAAAAAGCTTAAGAATAAAAAAACTGCCGGGCTTCATGTGAAGCCCGGCAGCTTTTTTTCATATATCTCTTTATGCTAAACTAAGCAAGCTTAGATTTAGCAACCTCTACTAATTTAGCAAATCCTGCTGCATCTGTAACAGCCATATCAGCTAATACCTTACGGTTAAGGTCAACGTTTGCTAACTTTAAGCCGTGCATGAACTGGCTGTATGAAAGTCCGTTGAGACGAGCTGCTGCGTTGATACGGGCAATCCATAACTGACGGAACTGTCTCTTTCTCTCTTTACGTCCAGCGTATGAGCTTGTAAGTGCTCTCATAACTGACTGCTTTGCTACTCTATACTGCTTAGATCTAGCGCCTCTATAACCCTTTGCTAACTTTAATGTTCTGTTATGTCTTTTCTTAGCGCCTAAACCACCTTTAACTCTTGCCATTTGTTGATTCCTCCTTAACTAATACTACCGATTACATGTATGGTAAAATCTTCTTCATATTCTTAACATTTGTCTCATCTGTCATTGTTGCTTTTCTGAGATTTCTCTTTGTCTTTGTTGTTTTCTTAGTTAAGATATGTCTCTTGTAGGCTTTATTTCTTTTTAACTTTCCTGTTCCTGTAACTTTGAAACGTTTTGCAGCTGCTCTGCTTGTTTTCATTTTTGGCATTGTGTGTTCCTCCTTAAATTGTTATCTCTTTTCTGCCAGCACCATACCGATGCTTCTTCCTTCAACCTTTGGTGCTTTCTCCACTACCGCTACATCTGAAAGATTCTCCGCTATATCATCAAGGATATGTTTGCTTGCATTCATATGAGCCATCTCACGTCCTCTGAATCTGAGTGTGATCTTTACCTTATTTCCTTTTGCAAGAAATTTCTTTGCAGCATTCATCTTGGTATTCAAGTCGTTAGCCTCAATGTTAGGTGAGAGACGAATCTCTTTCAATTCAACGGTCTTCTGCTTTTTCTTTGCATCCTTTTCCTTACGGGCCTGCTCATAACGATACTTACCATAATCAATCACCTTACATACAGGTGGCTTTGCATTTGGTGCTATCTTTACTAAATCAAGTCCTGCCTCGTCTGCAATCTTTTGAGCTTCTCTTGAAGAAACAATTCCTAACTGCTCTCCATCCGCTCCAATCAGTCGAACTTCTCTGTCTCTGATCTGTTCATTAATCATTAATTCGCTAATGGTCTTGTACCTCCATAAAAAATAGTGGATAGGCAGACTATCCACTATACAATCTTCAACACAAATGTTTGAAAATATTAACGCTAAGTCGCGCCATTGCGCTTAGGTGAGAGTGGATACTCTACTTTGTTTTCATACAACTACTAGAATATAGCACAGACAATTTCTGTTGTCAACACTTTTATCTAAATTTCTATAATCTAATATGTACCAAGAATCTTAAGGGCAATTGCCTCTTCCCTTATGCCTCTTAACGCATTCTGCACCGCTGTATCTGTAAAACGTCCTTCAAAATCAACAAAGAACCTGTACTCCCACGCCTTATCAGATATCGGACGAGACTGGATATTTAACATATTGATTCCATTGTATATAAAGTGTGCCAGCATATGATACAGTGCACCACTCTTGTGAGGTGTCTCAAAGCATATGCTTATCCTGTCCGCATCTCTGCGGCATACCCTTTTAGCCGACACAATTATAAACCTTGTTGCATTGTTTTTATTGTTCTGTATGCGGCTCTCAAGCACCTGAAGCCCGTATATATCAGCCGAGATATGGCTAGCTATGCCAGCCTGTGTGATATCTCCGTCATCCTTTACCTTCTTTGCAGAAAAAGCTGTATTCCTGACAGCCACCTGGTTAATATCCTTATGCTCATCAAAAAAATCTGAGCACTGCATAAGCGCCTGTGGATGTGAATACACAGTCCTTATATCAGAAATCTTTGCACCCGGAAGTCCCATCAGACTGTGGTCGATGCGTATAATCTGCTCCCCAACTATATAATTGTCGTATTCAACAAGCAGATCATAGTTTTCAGATACAATACCGGCTGAAGAATTCTCTATCGGAAGCACTGCATAATCAGCCTTTCCGCATTTGATATCCTCCATGGCATCCTTCCAGGAATCCACGTTGTAGCCATTACAGTTCTCGCCAAAGTATGTCTTCATGGCAAGCTGTGAATATGCACCCTCAACTCCCTGAAACACAATCCTTGCATTGGAAAAATCCAGGCTGTCTACCTCAGTAAAGTTTTCCTTCTCCACTATGCCATGCTCAGTCATAAGCTGATACTGCTTCTTTCTACTGGTCGACATAATCTGTTCAAAAAGCTCAACTATACCGTGCTTCAAAAACTCATCATCTGCAAGAGACGATAATTTCTCAAGCTTTTCATCCTCTCTCGTCTTGTCAAAGACCTTTTTGCCGGTGGTTATCTTATACTCGGCAACGTGCTTTGAGATATCCATTCTTTCCTTATATAATCTGACTATTTCACTGTCTATCTCATCGATAGACTCTCTCAATTTCATTAAATCTTCCATTATTGTCTCCTAAAAAAGATATAATAAAATATTATTACAAATTTTATAGAAAGGCAAGTAATCCTTGAAAGATTTATCATATATAGATATAATTTAGTTAATATCTAAGCATAAATATCAAATACCCTCGGGAGAATTACATGAAAAAATATCTAAAAATAATTATTCCACTAATTTTAATATGCATCACAGGCCTTGTTATATACCATTTTGTATCAAAGGTAAAGCTTAATTCATCCTATGTAAATGGTAATACTGCAGGTAATCTGTACAATGCCGGGCTCTTCTGTGAAAGTGACGGTGAAGTATTTTTCTCAAATACAAACGACAACGGCAGGCTGTATGCCATGAATATTGACGGCAGCAATATACATAAACTGAGCAATGACACCGCCATGTACATAAACGCAGATAAAAACTATGTCTATTACGTAAGAAACAACAATCAGAAAATCACAAGTCAGACCTTCTTTTCATATGACAGGAACAGCCTCTGCCGCATAAAAAGAAATGGCCACGGCTCCACCGTGCTGGATCCTGACCCATGCATCTATGCATCCCTGATAGGCAACTACATATATTATCTGCACTATGACACACAAACAGCTACCTCTCTATACCGCATCAGAATAGATGGAGAAGAAAAAAAGAAAATAAAAAATCACTATCTGTTTACCTGCAACACATCAGACCGGTATTTTTATTATAATAATCCAAAAAACGGACAGCTATACAGATATGACACTGCTTCACAGAGTGAAGCCTTATTCTACGACTGCAACTGCTACAAGCCGGTTGTGCTGGATGACACAAATGTATACTACATGGATGTAAATCGTGACAATGCAATTGTCCATGTCAATATCAACAATCCAAATCCTGTAGTTTTAACGGAGGCCAATATTGAGCATTACAATGTATATGGCAGTCTGATATTCTATCAGCGCGGCGGTGATAATCCGGCACTGTGTGTTGTAAAAAATGACGGCACCGGCTTTAAAGAGCTTGCTAAGGGTGAGTTTTGCAACATAAACGTAACATCACAGTATGTGTATTTCACAGATTTTGTCTCGAATAAAGAGTACTGTACATCCACACAGAATCCGGATACAATAAAAGCTTTACATCCATAACAGATAATTTCATTAAAAGAACACGCATGATTAATCAACTCATGCGTGTTTTTTATTAATTCATATAAAATTCAAATCTTGATCTGTATATATCACTGCACTTTCCGGTATTCTGGTCTATCGCAATAACAGAAAGCACATTATTTCCCTCAGGAACAGGTATTGGAGCTGTATACTCTGTTGATGCAGCACTCGGATCTGATGAATCCCAGGTATAGTATACCTTGCAATTTTCAGGTACTGTGATTGTAATGTCTGTCTGTGCACCAAATGCACCTCCGTCAGGGTCTATCTCCGGTGCATCCGGTGCCTCAAACTCGATTTCATACTTGGCAGATGCCACCTCGCTTTTGATTCCTCTGTCATCAACCGCAACAGCTGTTATCTCATATGTACCTTCCTTGTCCAGGGTGATCGGGCTATAATATCTTTCTCCTCTGGTCAAAGGATCAACCGAATCATATGAATAGTATATTTTGGTATCGCTGTCTGCATCTATAGAAAGCTCAATAGTCTCTCCATACTTGCCACTGCTCTTGCTAAACTGCGGTTTAGATACAGTATAATCCGCAAAAAGCTTTAAAACAGATGCATCCTTAGCACTCTCACGCAGCGCAACAATTGCATCATAATCCTTTTTTGATTCATAAATCGAGATAAGCTGCTTATAAGCCTCTTTGCTCTTTGGATCAATATTAATAATTTCCTGATACAGCACAAGAGCGGCATCATAATCCTTCTTCGACATATATATATCAGCCAAAGCAAATCTGACATCTGTATTATCCGAATCAATCGACAAAGCCTTCTCATAATAAGAAACCGCGGAATTTATATTCCCCGCCGAATAAGCTGCCTTTGCCTGCTTCACCTGATAATCAAATGAATTGTCATGTGATCTGCTCACATTACGTGTAATAGCTGCAATAAGTATTACAATTGCTACAACGCACACTACAGCTGATATAATAATTATCTTCTTCTGCTGCGCTCTCTTTGCCCTCTGTCCGTCAGACTGCGGCTTCTCACACGGTTGTTTCGTCTGAGACTGTTGCTCACCTGTCTGAGCCTGTCTCACCTGCTGCTTTACAGACTGTGACATTCTGTCCGGTTTTTGTCCGTTCAGCTGACCGGCACTATGAAGCTGTTCCCTCACCGGCTCATCAAACCTGATTGTCCTATCAGACACAGGCTTTGCAGTCTTTTGTCCATCAGCTCGCCTGTCATCATTTCCAACCAGATTATCAAGATAATCATCAAATTCGTTGTAATCAGGCACTATCTGAACCGGATGCCCACAGACATCACAGTACAGACTGCCCGCCTTCAATTCATTACCACAATTGGCACATCTCATACATCTAATCCTCTTACTTATTGTCTAATTGTCTAATTGTCTAATTATCTCTTCATAGCCTCAACACAATTGCTCATGAGCATCGCAATTGTCATAGGACCTACACCGCCCGGTACAGGTGTGATATGTGACGCTTTAGACACAACAGAATCAAAATCCACATCACCACACAGCTTATTTTCAGCATTTCTGTGGATTCCAACATCAATGACAACCGCACCATCCTTCACATATGAAGCATCTATAAACTTAGGCTTTCCTATTGCCACTATAAGTATATCAGCATTTTTACATACATCTTTTAAATCCTTTGTATGTGAATGACATACCGTAACAGTTGCATTCTCCCTAAGCATGAGAAGTGACATAGGCTTGCCGACTATATTACTTCTGCCAACCACAACACAGCTTTTACCATCAATATCTATATTGCTTCTCTTTAAAAGCTGAATGATACCGGCCGGAGTACACGGCAAAAAACCAGGCTTTCCTATAACCATCGCTCCAACACTCTGTGGACTGAAGCCATCAACATCCTTCTTCGGGTCGATAGCATCAATAACCTTGTCCTCATCGATATGCTTTGGCAGTGGAAGCTGACAGAGAATACCATTTACAGAAGCATCAGCATTGAGCTTTTCGATAAGTTTTAATATCTCATCCTCCGTAGTCTCCTCTGCAAGTTCATACGAAAGCGATTTGATTCCGACATACTCACATGCCTTTTTCTTGTTGCGAACATACACTGATGATGCAGGGTCATTTCCGACCTGAATCACCGCAAGGCAGCCCTCGATACCTTTTTTCTTAAGCTCTGTCACTTCTTCCTTAAGCTCATCCTTAATCTGTGTTGAAATTAATTTTCCGTCTATTAGATTAGCCATATTTCCTCCTAGAATAATCCTGTGATCACACCATTGTCATCCACATCAATGCCGTATGCAGCCGGCTTCTTTGAAAGTCCCGGCATAGTCATAATAGAACCGTTTACTGCTACAACAAAGCCTGCACCTGCTGACGCATAAACCTCACGTACGTTGATTTTAAAGCCGCTCGGTCTGCCAAGCTTCTTAGCATCATCAGAAAGCGAATACTGTGTCTTTGCCATACATACAGGGAAATCTCCCATTCCAAGGTCTGTAATTCTCTTAAGTTCTCTCTCTGCTGCCGGAGAATATGTAACACCATCTGCTCCATATATTTCTTTTGCAACAGTTTCAATCTTTTCCTTAAGTGACAGGCTATCATCATAGAGCACCTTAAAATTGCTTTCCTTGTGCTCGATTGTTTCAAGTACCTTGTTGGCAAGGTCAATTCCGCCTTCGCCACCCTTCTCCCATACCTCTGAGAGTGCAAATTCACAGCCTCTTTCCTTACAGAACTGCTCTACAAAATCAGTCTCAGCCTTGGTGTCTGTGACAAATGAATTTAATGTGACAACTACAGGCACACCAAACTTGTGAAGATTCTCAATATGCTTCTCAAGATTTACGATTCCAGCCTTAAGTGCATCAAGATTCTCTGATGAAAGCTCATCCTTCGGCACGCCGCCATTATATTTTAATGCTCTGATTGTTGCAACAAGTACAACTGCATCCGGCTTAAGCCCTGCCATACGGCACTTGATATCAAAGAACTTCTCCGCGCCAAGGTCTGCGCCAAAGCCTGCCTCAGTGATAACATAGTCTGCAAGCTTTAATGCTGTCTTTGTGGCACGGACACTGTTACAGCCATGTGCTATATTGGCAAAAGGTCCACCGTGAACTATCGCCGGTGTATGCTCAAGTGTCTGGATAAGGTTCGGCTTTAAGGCATCCTTTAAGAGAGCTGCCATAGAGCCTGTAGCCTGAAGATCATCGGCTGTGACAGGCTTTCCATCAAAGGTGTATGCCACGATAATTCTTCCAAGTCGCTTCTTTAAATCTGCCATATCATCAGCCAGGCAGAGTATAGCCATAATCTCAGATGCTACAGTGATGACAAAATGATCTTCTCTGACCATTCCGTCCATCTTGCTTCCAAGACCAACAACGATATTTCTAAGGACACGGTCATTCATATCCATACATCTCTTCCATACAATCTGGCGCGGATCGATGCCAAGCTCGTTTCCCTGCTGGATATGGTTGTCAAGAAGTGCTGCAAGCAGATTGTTCGCAGATGTAATTGCATGAAAATCTCCTGTAAAATGAAGATTTAAATCCTCCATTGGGACAACCTGTGCGTATCCGCCACCGGCTGCTCCTCCCTTGATACCAAAGCAAGGTCCAAGTGACGGCTCACGAAGTGCGATAAGTGCTTTCTTCCCAAGGCGTCCAAATGCCTCTCCAAGACCTACGCTTGTGGTTGTCTTTCCCTCTCCTGCAGGAGTCGGATTTATAGCTGTAACAAGTATGAGCTTTCCGTCAGGATTTTTCTTTGTGCGATTGATGAGCTCATCAGAAATCTTTGCCTTATACTTTCCATAAAGCTCTAAGTCATCCTCTTTAATCCCTATAGTTGCTGCTACATCCTTGATTGGAAGCATTGTAGCTTCCTGTGCGATCTGAATATCTGTTTTCATTTTTCTTTGCTCCTTTGTGTTAATTATTCTCTAATATAGTATCTAATTCCTCTTTAGTCACCAGAACCTTGCGGGGCTTTGTCCCCTCCTCAGGTCCCACTACACCGGCCTCTTCGAGCTGATCCATGATGCGGGCCGCCCTGTTGAAGCCAATTTTAAGGTATCTTTGAAGCATTCCGATTGAAGCCCGTTCCTTATCTGTGATAATTGACGCAGCCTCCGCAAAGTAAGAGTCCCTTCCATCATCCGTGTTTTCCACATCTGAAATGGTAACGGTTGTATTTGTCGTATCATTCGACAGGCTATCCATCTTTTGTGCCACATCATTACTGTACTGTGCATTCTCATTATTTTCAATAATAAATTTCACAATATCGGAAACTTCTTTATCTGAAACGAATGCGCCCTGTACTCGAAGGGGCTTCGGAACACCCTGTGGGTCAAATAACATATCTCCCTTTCCAAGGAGCTTTTCCGCACCATTCATATCAAGTATGGTACGACTGTCAACACCGCTTGTAACCGCAAATGCGATACGGCTTGGCATATTCGCCTTGATGAGACCTGTAATAACATTAACAGAAGGCCTCTGTGTAGCTATAATCAGATGTATACCGGCTGCTCTCGCAAGCTGTGCCAGCCTGCATATTGCCTCCTCTACATCCTTTGATGCAACCATCATAAGATCTGCAAGCTCGTCCACTATAATGACAATCTGTGGCATCTTTGGCGGTTTTTCTGTATCCTTGCCATCCATTGCATCAATCATGGCATTGTAACCGTTTATTTCCCTGACACCGCTGTTTGCAAACTTCTCGTATCGGTCTGTCATCTCTGAAACCGCCCAGTTTAATGCTCCTGCAGCTTTTTTAGGATCTGTAACAACCGGAATCATCAGATGAGGTATGCCATTGTATACACTAAGCTCAACCACCTTCGGGTCAATCATAATCAGCTTTACCTCATCCGGCTTTGCCTTGTATAGTATACTCATGATAATTGTATTGATACAAACTGACTTACCTGAGCCGGTAGCACCTGCAATTAAAAGATGTGGCATTTTTGCGATATCCGTAACCTTAACCTTGCCTGCAATATCTTTTCCCACTGCAAAGGTAATCTTTGATTTGGCATTTTTAAATTCTTCAGACTCCACAAGCTCCCTGAAGGAAACAGCAACACTCTGGCTGTTTGGCACTTCGATGCCCACAGCGGCTTTTCCCGGAATAGGAGCCTCGATTCGTATATCCGCGGCTGCCAGATTAAGCTTTATATCATCTGCCAGATTCACAATCTTTGATACCTTCACTCCAAGCTCCGGTGTGATTTCAAACCTTGTAACAGCAGGACCGCAGCTTATATTATTCACCTTCGCATTCACCCCAAACACATTAAGAGTCTGTTCAAGCTTTGCCGCCGTCTCACGCAGATGAGCCTGCGAATCACCGGTTTTACCCCTGTCAGGAGCCTTAAGCAGATCAACAGTCGGAAACACATACGGCTTCTGCTGGATTGCATTTTCTGCGTCATTTATTGCTATCTGCTCACTGACTTTTTCAACCTCTTTGGCGAGCTCATCCTTGTCTGATTTGACATTTTTCTTACCTGGCTCTGCTGCAGGTGGTTTTGTCATTACCGCATCTGCAGCCGGAGCTGATAATTTTGATTGCAGCTCATTATCTTTTTGTATGCCAAAATCATCAGATATATCAGGCTCCACGCAGCCCGATATAGGTATCTGCGACACATGGCTTGCAGCTGCTGCGCCCGAGCTGTCCGGTTTCATGCCATTAATCTGCTGCAGGGTCTTTCTGCCAAGCTCATCTGCACTATCACTATCGGCTGTGCCACCCAAAACCGAAACAGGCTCCGATGCCACACCAAAATCCGGTGTTTGCACTATTTCACCTGCATCCCCTGATGTAAGGCTTATCGTCTTTTTCTCCTTTATTGCAGGTGAACTCGGATAATTCTCTATAGTTATCTCACCAAGCGCATCTGTAACAGCTGCACCTTGTCCAAATATCCCCACATGCGCTGTATCACTACCTGCCATGCCTGAATCCAGCACGTCTTCACTGCCATCAATTTTTGTATCAAGTGACACGCCTGTTATCTTATTGTCCATCCTTCGGCCGGCACGCTTACTCCTTCTGCCACCTTTTGCAGCCTCCTTTATGTCACTGTCTGTATCATCTGAAGCTAAACACTCTCTTGTCTGGCGCTCTCTTGACTTATACTGCCGATACTCCTGATATCTCTCATTATTCTCACGCGCTGACTCGTATACCTTTCGGCCGCCGTTTCTCATACCCTTCATGAATGATTTACCGGTAATGAGCACAAGACAGATAATCATCACAACTATTGTCACCACGTATGCACCTATAATTCCTACCGCCGGAACTAAAATGCAGCCTATAAGAGCACCTATAAATCCACCACCTGAATGCCTTTCAACACTGTCAATGTATGACTGCACCGGCGAAACCGCGAATTCACCATACACTGCCAGGTACATAAACACACATATAAACCATATGAAAACTATGGTCATAACAAGCTTCATGATAGCATATGAATTGCCCTTATTGGACACAGCAAAAAAGCTGCTCACCAGAAGCACAAGCGGAAAAATATATGCCACCATTCCAAATACACCAAAAAGGAAACCGCTTACTGCGTTTCCCAAATGACCGCCTATTCCAAAATTGCTTATAAATAAAAGGATTGAAACAGCTACTACTATCCAGAGAAATATTTCCTTTTTAAAGGCCTGCTGCCTCTCTATCTGAGCCATTCTCTCCTTTTTTGTCTGTCTTTTTGCTGAGGATTTCTTCCTCGTTGCCATGTAACTAACCTCCGTATTTCGATTTACAGAGTATATAATAACATATTTCTTCTGTTCTGTGTAAATTTTCTAAAGTAATTTTTCGATTTTGTGATTAAAGGGTCAAAAGGTATCATCGATGCATGCTTGCATGCAATTCGATGTATGCCTTATTGACCCGCACTACACCGAGAAAGTAGCAATTTGCTGCGGGGACGTAGCAAATTAGCGGATTTCGAGGTGGAGTCAGATTACGGGAATGCGTAGCATGTAGTAATCTGATTAATCATAAATGAGGTGCAAAATACCCCGCCATGAATGGCGGGGCAAAATGTTATGCAAAAAGCACAATTTTACAAAATATTTTATTCACCAATAAGGTAATTGTATAATCCCTCATATTTGAATTTCGAAGCATTCCAAGAGAAATCATTAGCCATGCCCCTGTCCACAATCTGGTTCCACTCACGCTTCTTATCGAAGAAGATGTGCTTAGAATAATTGATGACTGCAAGCATCTCATCGGCATTGTAGTTTGAGAACGAGAAGCCATCTCCTGAATTCTCATACTCATTGTAAGGCTTAACCGTATCCTTGAGACCTCCTGTCTCACGAACAATCGGAACGGTACCGTAGCGGAATGAAATAAGCTGTGTCAGACCGCAAGGCTCAAACCTGGACGGCATCAAGAATGCATCAGCAGCCGCATAGAGCTTGTGAGCCAGATCATCAGAGTAACATATATTTGCCGAAACTCTGTCAGGGTATTTCCATGCATAGTGTCTGAACATATTCTCGTACTGAGGATCTCCTGTACCGATAACAACAAGCTGTGTGAAATCGTCCACGATACCTTCAATCACATGATTGATAAGGTCAAGACCTTTCTGGTCTGTAAGTCTTGAAATGAGACCTATCATATACTTCTTCTTGTCAACCGCAAGGCCAAGATCCTGCTGAAGCTTTGTCTTGTTGTTGAACTTCTTCTTTCTGAAATCGGAAGCATTGTAATTGCAATAGATTCTGCCATCAGTCTGTGGGTCATAAGCATTGTAATCAATACCGTTTACGATACCCTGCATGTCAAAATGTCTGGCACTTAAGAGTCCGTTCAATCCCTCACCATAGTACTCCGTCTGAATCTCGTTTGCATATGTATCACTGACAGTGGTGATATAGTCAGCATATACAAGACCACCCTTAAGCATATTTGCGTCCTTCTTGAACTCAAGCTTGTCCGGTGTGAACAGATTGTCTGTAAGACCAGAAACACCCTGTACCCACTCCCTGTCCCATATTCCCTGGAACTTAAGATTGTGGATAGTGATAATTGCCTTGATACCCCAGAAGAATGGATTTGCGGCAAACTCATTCTTTAAGTATACAGGCAGAAGACCTGTCTGCCAGTCATGACAGTGTATAATATCCGGCTTAAAATCAATAAGCGGGAGCATTGAAAGTACAGCCTTGTCAAAGAATGTATACTTCTCAATCTCAAACTTAGTGTCAGAAGTATATGGAGAAAATCCTGTAAAAAACTCCTGATTGTCAATAAAGTAATATGTAATGCCGTCCTGCTCATATTTGAGCACTCCGACATACTTGTCCTGCACATATGGACCTGAGCTCATGTAAAAATGGGTAACATACTCAAAATTATTGCGATACTGCTCCGGTATACAGCTATAATCCGGTATTACAACCCTTACATCCCAATAGTTCTTGTCAAACTCTTTAGGAAGTGCACCGCACACATCTGCAAGACCTCCTGTTTTTATAAATGGTACACACTCTGAAGCTACAAATAGAATCTTTTTCATATTCTCCTCCCGCTAAAACCCGTAATATATAATATTTAGTTTACTCTTCCCAATTGTGGTATACTTCCTGGACGTCGTCATCATCGTCAAGAAGGTCTAAGATACGGCCGATATTTGTGATGTCAGCTTCATCTGTCAGTGTGACATATGTCTGTGGAATCATTGTGACCTCTGCTGAAGCCATTGTGATGCCTGCCTCCTCAAGAGCAGCCCTGACTGCATCAAAATCAGCAGGTGCAGTTGTGATTTCGTAGCTGTCATCCTCATCGGCAAAATCCTCAGCACCTGCATCGAGTGCCTGCATCATAAGGTCATCTGCATCCATATCGCACTCTTCCTTGTCGATGATGATCTGACCCTTCTCGTCAAACATGTATGATACACAGCCCTGTGTACCGATGCTTCCCTGTCCCTTTGTAAAGGCATTGCGGACATTGGCCGCTGTACGATTCTTATTGTCTGTAAGACACTTTACGATAATAGCTGTGCCTGATGGTCCATAGCCCTCATATGTAGCGGTCTCATAGTTTACACTGTTGCCGTCTCCTGCCGCCTTTTTGATACCTCTTTCGATTGTATCGTTTGGCATATTGTTGGCCTTTGCCTTGGCAACTACCTGTGCAAGCTTGAAGTTATTGGCAGGATCCGGTCCTCCCTCTTTAACTGCAACTGCGAGCTCTCTACCGATCATTGTAAAGATTTTGCCCTTTGCAGCATCATTTTTCTCTTTCTTATGCTTGATATTCGCAAATTTAGAATGTCCTGACATAATTTGTATCCTCTTTTCTACTTTTAAAAATAATCCATACCTTATAATATCATTTTTTCTCTTCCGGCGCAAGTTTCTTAATCATTACCTGCTTAATCACCTTATCCTCGACGCTCATAACAGAAAATCTGTAGCCATATGCGCTAATCACAGTCTTATCCCCCTCCTCCGGAATCTTATCCGAAAGCGATATGATAAAACCGTTAAGCGTCTCGTAGGCATCATCTTCAACAGGCAGTGACAGTGCCTCCTTCACATCGGAAAACTCAGTCATGCCGTCCATTATAAATGTCTCGTCATCATTCTTTCTAATGTAGTTTTCTTCCTCATCGTGCTCATCCTCGATATTTCCGACAAGCTCCTCGAGTATATCCTCCATCGCGATAAGTCCAGATATCTGTCCGTACTCATCCACAACCATCGCAAGATGACTCTTTTTAGACTGCATCTTTTTAAACAGATCGTTGATATTTACCGTCTCGGGTATGAAGTCCACTGGCCGGATAAGCCCGTCTATGTCCTTGATACTGCTGCGGTAAACCTCATTTTTTTCAAAAAATGTAAAAGCATCCTTGATATGTAAGACTCCGATGATACTGTCAACATCATTCTCATAGACCGGAAAGCGAGATTTGCCGGTATCTATGATAAATTCGATGGCATCGATAAAGGACATATTACCGTCGAGGCTTACGATAATTTTTTGCGGTGAGTCATGATATCTTTTACTTCCTTATCATCAAACTCAAACACATTGTGTATCAGCTCTGCCTCAGACGCAAGGATTGTTCCCTGCTCATGTCCCTCCCTGACCATGGAAATAATCTCTTCCTCTGTGACATCATCATTTCCAAGTATTCCATCGAGAGTCTTTTTGTTGTTTTTCATTCCATAAAGCAATACTCCAATACACAAAAGAAGTATCACTACAAGTATTGATAAAATTATAATTGCATATAACATAATGTTTTATTATCCTATGTAATAAGTTCTAAGCTGATTTCAAGCGCCCTGTCTATTTTAAGCAGTGTGTCCTCATCAAGATGGCACACCTTATCCTTAAGTCTTTTTTTGTCGATTGTGCGAAGCTGCTCTAAAAGTACAACCGAATCCTTCGCAAGCGCATACTCCTTGCAGGCAAGCTCCACGTGGGTAGGCAGCTTTGCTTTATGCATCTGCGAGGTTATGGCTGCACAGATTACTGTCGGGCTGTGTCTGTTTCCGACATCATTTTGTATTATAAGGACAGGTCTTATCCCGCCCTGCTCTGAGCCTACTACAGGCCTTAAATCAGCGTAATAAATATCTCCTCTTTGAATAATCATACACGAATACACTCCATATTATGGTATACAAAAAGTATCTCCAGATTTTTCGAGTGTATTCTTAAAAGTTACACTTTTTTAGTTTTTGTGGTAGATTCTTGGAACACGCGGTGTGATAAGACATGCAAACTCATAGTTGAATCTGCCTGACATCTCGCCTAACTGCTCCATAGTGATTGTCTCATCCCCGTCTTTACCGAGCAGAGTAACTGCATCGCCTATTTTCACGTCAGGTATGTCTGTCACATCAACCATAAACTGATCCATGCAGACTCTGCCGCATATAGGTGCTTTTTTTCCTTTTATGAGAACCCAGCCCTTGTTTGAAAGTCCTCTTGAATATCCATCACCATATCCCACCGGGACAGTTGCTATCCTCATAGGATGCTCTACTGTAAATGTGCCGCCGTAGCTTATATGCCTGCCCGGCTCAAGCTCCTTTACATAAGCAACCCTGCTGTGCAGTGACATGACAGGCTTTAGGGAGATTTTACTCTTGTCTACCTCCTCTGACGGCCACAGACCATAGAGTGTGATGCCTGCTCTTACCATATCCATATTGCACTCAGGGATTTCTACTATTCCCGCACTGTTTGAGCAGTGCTTAATCGGGATTTCAACTCCTCTTGCCTCAACAAGAGCTATCATCCTCTTAAAAAGATCAAACTGCTCAAAGGCAGGCTCCTTTGACAGCTCATCTGCCCTTGCAAAGTGAGTGAATATTCCCTCTATCATAATATTCGGCAGCTTAGCAATCTGTGCAATAATATCTGCACTTTCCTCTGTCACCTGAAAGCCTATACGGCACATGCCGGTATCTATCTTGATATGTATCTTACAGGTTTTATTCTTAGCGACAGCGATACGCGATAGCTCCTTAGCTGTCTCATATGTACATACCGCCGGGCGCACATCGTTGTCCACTATCTCCTCAAACTGCTCCGGGAAGCTGAGTCCTAAAATAAGTATCGGCTTTTTTCTGCCTGCTGCGATAAGCTGCATTGCCTCGTTGCTTGTAGCAACAGCATAGCCCCACAGATACGGAAGCGGCTCCAGTACCTCTGAAACAGCCTCAGCACCGTGACCGTAACCATCAGCCTTTACGACTGCTGCCATCATTGTCCCCAGCTTTAGCTTATTGTGCATCGACTCCATATTATATAAAATTGCATCCAGATCTATATCTGCTCTGATTCTGTTAATTGCCAATTTTTTTTCCACCTTAATCCAAACTTTATCTAATCCATCAATAATATCACTTGCTATCATACCATAAGAGCCGGTATTGTCAAATACCATATCACCGGCAAGTCCATGAATAAATGCACCGTATGCCGCGGCCTTTTTGTTGTCACGCCACTGTACCAGAAGACCTCCCACGATACCGCTTAGCACATCTCCGCTTCCGGCTGTTGCCATACCGCAGTTGCCGGACAGATTAATAAACTTTTCGCCATCAGCCGCTGCGATAATCGTACGAAAATCCTTAAGCACACAAGTCACATTGTACAAGCCTGCAAACTCTCCTGCCACACCGATGATATCCTCCTGTATATTAGCAATGCTCTTTTTCATAAGTCTGGACATCTCGCCCAGGTGCGGAGTCACGATGACAGGCATTTTATGCTCATTAAGTAAAGTCATGTTGTCTGATATGATATTAAGCGCATCCGCATCAATCACAAGAGGTATCTCTGCTGTTTTTAGTACTGTTTCAACTAACATTTTGGCATTATCAGACTTTGAAAGACCTGGACCTATCACCACTGCATCTGCCCACTCAAGCTCTGTCTCAAGTGCTTTAGCTGACGCGATATCAGTACAAAGCAGTGCTTCCGGCAAAGCACATTGGATTATTGAGCGGTTGCACTCCGGCGTTATAATTTTCACAAGCCCTGCTCCGCTTTTGTATGCTGCCTTTGCCGAAAGCACCGCCGCACCGGCCATATTGCGGCTTCCTGCTATAACTAACAGTTTTCCGAAAGTTCCCTTGTTGGAGTGTGCCGGTCTGTTATCAAGCTTCTTTAAATCAGACTCATCAAGAGCCCTTACTGATGGCAGATTACCACAAAAGCTGTGGTCATCTATGCCTATAGGCACCACCTTAACCAGACCGCAATAATCACAGCCCGGCCACAGGAGAAGACCTGTCTTCTTATAAGAAAAAGTATATGTGAAATCTGCTTTAAAAGTGCATCCCATCACATGTCCTTTATCAGAATCCACTCCCGACGGCACGTCGACCGCCACCCTGTAAGCATTTGCCTTGTTAACGGCTGAAATCACATCTGCTAAAGAGCCTTCTATGGCTCGCTTAAGCCCTGTGCCAAACAGTGCATCTATTATTACGTCACTTTTACACACACACTCAATATCAGAGACCACATTAAAGCCATACCTTGCGTATATATTTTTCTGTAGCTCAAAGAGCTCGCTTCCTGCCTCATCTGTGCCAAAAGCATAGTACACCATGCATCTGTATCCGGCCTGATTTAAAAGTCTTGCTATCGCGATACCGTCTCCTGCATTATTGCCTCTGCCGCATATCACGGCAAACTCCTTTGATTTATCAAAACATGCAACAAGCTCCCGGACAACACCGGCCGCAGCCTGCTCCATCAGCACCACCGAAGGAACCAAAAAGACCTGTGATGTTGTATCGTCCAGAAGCTTCATTTCATTACCTGTAACAATATATTCCAATATCAATTCCCCTTATTCTCATTGTTTGCATTATCAGTATTTGCATTATTGGCATTGAAAACCATAGGATCGTCATATTCAATATCAAAAAGATCTAAAACCTCAGCGCCAAAAATATCATGAAGATACGAATAAATCTCCCTGTTGTTAATATCTCTGTTCTGTTTTCTGATTACATTTTTCTTAAGTTCAACTCTTATATTTGCAATCCAGTCGTCAATTTCTTTTGATTCCAGTTTATTTTTCTCGATCTTTTCACTGAAATAATCCATCGATAAAAGCATCAGCCTGTCATTTACAGCTTTTATATTCTTCTGGATTTCAATAAGCTCTCCCTCAATGTTGTCAGCTTTCTCATTTATCTCATCTATAAGCTGCTTATCCTTGTCACGCTTTTCATCGCCGTCATCTCCCATGTTGGCAACAATATTAGACATAATTTTCGACTTAAGCTTTTTTAAATTCTTAAGCTCATTGTTGTACTTTCCCTGCAACTTTAACAGTTCATCCAGTTCTTTTTCCGTGGCTGATATTTCATCAGTCTTACCATGAATGGCAAAAAGTCTGTGCCACTTCTGGTCTAAAACCAGTAAAGGCACTTTTTTTCCTTTTAATGCAGCCTCAAAATCTTTTTTTATCATTCATAAGACTCACCCTCTATTTATTTTTGGAGTTTTTAACAATATTATAGCTGAGCTGCATAAGGCTGTCAGACAGATGAACACTCTCCACAACCACATCTTTATTTGGAATTTCAAGATCAACATGTGCAAAATTCCATATAGCCCTTATTCCTAAATCCACAAGCTTTGACGCAATAGAGTCAGCCTTTGACTTTGGCATGGTGAGCGCCGCAATATCCACCCTGTGTGTTCTGCAATACTCATCCAGCTCACTTAGCATAAGGATTGGAATACCTCGCACACTCTTTCCTGAAAGCTCAGGATTTACGTCAAAAAGCGCTGTTATGACAAAGCCAAGCTTTTCAAACTTTACATAATTGGCGAGTGCCTGGCCCAGATTGCCTGCACCGATGATAATTATTCTATGCTCTGTATTAAGTCCCATTATCTTTCCGATTTCCTCGTAGAGAAACTGAACATTATATCCGTATCCCTGCTGTCCAAAGCCACCGAAATTATTGAGATCCTGTCTGATTTGTGAAGCTGTCACTTTCATTCTGTGACTCAGATCATTTGATGAAATACGCTCCACTCCCTCATCCAAAAGCTCTCCGAGATATCTATAGTATCGTGGCAGTCTTCTGATAACCGCCTGTGATATTTCTTTACTCAAGTCTTATTCCTCCAATCATCAGGATATCATTTCTCTTTTAAAGACAAAAACCCAAGATTAATTATAATTTTTTGAAGGTCATCTGTCAATGTGTTAAGAATTTAACATTCAAAAAATTCATAATTATCCCCGGGTTATATCTTATTCTAAGGCTAAAAACCAAATTTCAGATTAAATTGTCTTCTCAAGCTCCTCTCTGATTGCCTTGATGAAGCCTTCGCTGTTTAAAACAGTAGGATTTTCAATTGTTGTAATGAGTGCGAGATCCTTTGTCATCTTTCCGCTCTCAATAGTCTTTATGCAAGCTGCCTCAAGCTTGTCTGCAAACTCAGAAAGTGCCGGAAGCTTGTCAAGCTCTCCTCTTTTTCTGAGTGCTCCTGTCCATGCAAAAATAGTAGCTACAGAGTTTGTTGAGGTCTCCTCACCCTTTAAATGCTTGTAATAGTGTCTCTGAACTGTTCCATGTGCTGCCTCATACTCATAGTATCCGTGAGGGGATACAAGCACTGATGTCATCATGGCAAGTGAGCCGAATGCAGATGAGATCATATCACTCATTACATCTCCGTCGTAGTTCTTGCATGCCCAGATAAATCCACCCTCAGATTTCATTACTCTGGCAACAGCATCATCAATAAGTGTGTAGAAATATGTAATTCCAGCCTTCTCAAAAGCTTCCTTATACTGTGCATCAAAGATTTCCTGGAAGATATCCTTGAAGGTGTGGTCATATTTCTTTGAGATTGTATCCTTTGTGGCAAACCATAAATCCTGCTTTGTATCAAGTGCATACTTAAAGCAGCTATGTGCAAAGCTCTCGATTGAATCATCCAGGTTATGCTGTCCCTGAATAACTCCTGCGCCCTTAAACTCATGTATTAATTCTCTGGTCTCAGTTCCGTCTTCTGCTGTAAATACAAGCTCAGCCTTTCCTGGACCGGCTACCTTCATCTCTGTTGCCTTGTACACATCACCATATGCATGACGAGCGATTGTGATTGGTTTAGCCCATGTCTTTACGTTTGGCTCTATACCCTTTACAACGATTGGTGCTCTGAAAACTGTTCCGTCAAGCATGGCTCTTATTGTGCCGTTAGGACTCTTCCACATCTCCTTTAAATTGTACTCTGTCATTCTGGCTGCGTTTGGTGTGATTGTCGCACATTTTACTGCGACACCGTATTTCATGGTTGCCTTTGCTGATTCAACGGTCACCTGATCATCTGTACGATTTCGCTCCTCTAAGCCCAGATCATAATACTCTGTCTTTAAATCGATAAAAGGTATTAAAAGCTCATCCTTTATCATCTGCCAGAGGATTCTGGTCATCTCGTCTCCGTCCATCTCTACAAGGGGTGTTGTCATCGTAATCTTGCTCATTCTTAAATCTCCTTTACTTAATAAGGTTCTCCCAACCAAGGTGTTCCATATTTTTCTTTGAATTGTTTATATGCTCTCTGGCGCATTTTTCTGCCAGCAGTGCGTCATGATTCTTAATTGCCTCGCATATCTGTTTATGCTCGTGAGTGGAGTTTTTGGCTCTTTTTGTCTCGCCGAGTGTCACCTTTCTCACTCTGCCGACATACTCATGATAGTCCTTTAATACCCTCATAAGCTCTTTGCTTCCGCCAGCCTCATACAATAGCTCATGAAACCTATTGTCCAGCTCAAGAAGCTGCTTTGCATTGCCCTTTTTCTCGTGGAACTCCGTGAGATAAATATTCTCCTCCATAGCTGCCATCATCTCGTCCGATATCCTCGTTGCAGCCCATCTGGCACAAAGCCCCTCAAGCAGAGCCCTTATCTCGTATATATCCCTGATATCGTCCGTGGAAACCCCCTCCACAAACGCTCCCTTATTGGGGATGATAGACACAGTCCCTCAAGCTCAAGCTGACGCAGTGCCTCCCTCACGGGAGTCCTGCTCACTCCAAGCTCATCACCGATATTCTTTTCTTTAAGCTCATCGCCCTTTGCAAATGTTCCTGCAAGTATACCATCCCTGATATGATTGTATACTCTGGCACTCAGGCTGTAATTATCATGTGACATGTACTAATCCACCTCACTATAATACTATATTTAGCTTTTTACAGCAATCAGTAATTTGAACTACAAGCTCATTATCCGTGATGGTAGTCACACGACCCTCGTCGTACTGCTCATCTACCCATTTCTTTATCATGGTCACAAGCTTTGAGTTCTTATCTACTTTTCTGTCATCCGGCAGGCGGTAGTAAGTGTTTATCCACAGCGCTATTCCTGCAAGTCCTGATGTATTGGACACAGCTACAAGAGGTGGTCTGTTTAAGAATTTACCTGTATCGAATATGTTGTAAATTTCCTCATTTTTGAGCAGTCCGTCAGCATGGATTCCGGCTCTCGTCACATTGAAGTTTCTGCCGACAAAAGGTGTACGGCTCGGCTGCACATATCCAAGCTCCTTCTCAAAGTACTCTGACAACTCTGTGATAACCGTTGTATCCATTCCATCGAGTGTGCCTTTAAGCTGTGCATACTCAAATACCATAGCCTCAAGTGGTGTGTTTCCGGTTCTCTCTCCGATACCAAACAGTGAACAGTTGACACCGCTTGCTCCGTAGAGCCATGCCGTAGTCGAATTGTTTACTGCCTTGTAAAAGTCATTGTGTCCATGCCACTCAATCTGTGATGAAGGCACACCTGCATGTGTGTTAAGTCCGTATATGATACCCGGAACGCTTCGAGGTATAACTGCTCCCGGGAAGTTTACTCCATATCCCATTGTATCACATGCACGCACCTTAATCGGAATCTTGTACTCCTCCTGCAGCTTCATGAGCTCAACACAGAATGGAATAACAAAACCATATATATCAGAACGTGTGATATCCTCCAGATGGCACCTAGGGCTTATTCCTGTCTCAAGACACTCCCTGATGACTGACAGATACATATTCATTACCTCGCGTCTGGTCATCTTCATCTTATAGAAAATATGATAATCCGAACAGCTTACAAGTATACCGGTTTCCTTGAGTCCTATATCCTTTACAAGCTCAAAGTCCTTTTTGCTGGCACGAATCCACGATGTAACCTCCGGGAACTTATATCCTCTCTCGAGACACTTGTAAACAGCGTCCCTGTCCTTTTTGCTGTAGAGGAAAAAACTCGCTCTGTCTGATTATTCCCTTAGGGCCACCAAGCTTATGTAAATAATCATAAATGGTAACAATCTGCTCCGTCGTGTACGGTGCTCTCGACTGCTGGCCATCTCTGAATGTAGTATCTGTAATCCAAATGTCCTCCGGCATATTGTGAGGCACTATTCTGTCATTGAATGCTATCTTAGGAACTTCTGAATAAGGAAAGAGATTTCTAAAAGTATTCGGCTCATCTACATCCACGAGCTGGTAAAAATGCTCTTCAAGCTGCAGTAAATTTGTTTTTTCGTTCATCAAAACTTCTCTCATCTTCACATCTCCTGTGCTTAGTTTTATCTTTTGAATAATTGTATACAATTATACTTTTTGTGTCAATAAAAAATTTAAATCTTAGTGTAACACTTTGTTATGTCTATCATAACCTAGAGTGTAAATAAATTTTATTGGAGGTCACTTATGAGTGATTTAGCAGCAACAAACTGTTCATGCAGCAATACAGATAACGGATGCGGATGTTCTTCGATTTTATGGATCATCCTGTTACTGTGCTGCTGTTGTGGAAATGGTAACGGAGGCTCTTTCTTCGGAGGAAACGACTGTGGAAGCGGCAATAACAGCTGTATCTGGGCTATCATCTTACTTTTCTGCTGTGGTGGCTTTGGCTGTGGCGGCAACAGCAATAACGGCTGCGGATGTGGCTGCGGCTGCTGATTTACATTTTTACTGCGGGTCTTTTCGGCCCGCAGCTTTTTACGATTTTTCAGTATTCTTTTTTTGCCTGCGCTGCTCTTTTTCTTTGAGCTTTTCAAGGACTTTACATTCGCCCTTCACCCTGTGCTTTTTGATGCATTCTTCGTCTATCTCGTATACGTCGTGACCATCTATGATAAGCATATATCATTTTTTTAATAATATATGCTGTAAACATGCATAATGTGAATCAGGTGACATATTATATAGAAATATATTTTAAAGGATTTTTATGGACGAGAACAGCCTGTTTACACCATTCGATGAAATAACCCAGACAAGGGAGCTTCAGATGCTTAAAACCATAATCCCATATATGCCGCATGACTCACAAAAGCAGATGACTCTTATGGTTCACTACATATCACTTATGAATTCAATGAGAATGATAGATTGTGCACCTGCACTATCTGTTGCGGAGACTGAAAGTATGTCAGACAGAAGGCTTTCCATGCTCAATGCCTTAAAGAAATACTGCAGTAAAAGTGAACAGGATACGATAGACAATCTATTAAATAATTTTTTCAGTTTTGGACAATAGGGAGATTTATGACAAAGCAGGAATTTTTAAATAATTTTGCACAAAAGGAAAAACCGAAAGATACAACGAGCGCCATGCCTTTTCTCATGGAAAGTATTAAGGAGGCAAAGCGTAACGGCATAGAATTTACCAAAGAAGAGGTCTATTCCATGTGCACTGAGCTAAGCAAAAACCTGCCTGAGAAAAACCGCAGGCAGGTTGAAAAGCTTTTAAAAATGTTATAGTTTAATTTTTAAATGAATCTGTATTTATGCGAAGTATCTTGTCTATCGGTGCAGGCGAGTTTCCCTTGCCATCCGTGCCCTCAAGGTACTTCTCCCCCGCAGATTCAAAAATGACATACAATCTTTTATCCACACTGTCAAGCTCCTCTGAGCCCGGCGGCATCTCTATTGTGATGTCGGGTCTGTTTGGCCTTGACGACAGAGCTATGAGTGATTTGTAGCACTTGATATACGATGACTCATTCCTGCCATAGGAGGTGCTCAGATATACCTTTCCTGAGGCATCAAATGTAACGCCCTGCACTCTGGCAGGTATCGTATATGTGCTCAGGCTTGTGAGCCTGTCGTCCTTTTTGTCATAATAATATGCTACCATCTTTGACCTAAAAAGGATATTGTGAGTGGCTATCCACAGCCTGCCTCCATAGTATGTTATGCACGACGGCTTGTTTCCCACATCAAACACATCTACCACACCTGTCGCATCGATGACCTGCTTGGAATTCGCAGTGGCCATTAGAGAGAGAAAATCATACGAGATGCGCTCCACAGTTGTGTCGTAGGAATTGCACACCCATACATTTTCCCCGTCAAAGGCAATTCCTCCCAGGTGACTGTTTGCATCCATGCCAAGTGTCACAAGGTACTCTCCGTCCTCCCTGTCAAATACCATAAGCTCCCCGAGTGAGCCCTTGTCATCAGAATAGCTTGTGATAAGCACGTATTCATCCGTGATACAAATTCCCTGAGGACACTGTGCCTCACTGAAAATATAATTATTGAGAAAATCATTTTCCTTCGTCTCCGGCATGCCCGGAATATCTATTTCATCTATAAAATCGTAATCGCAATCCTTAAGCGCCAGTGTATGCGCTTTTTTTAATTACTCCTGTAATTGTAATGCTCTACGCTGTATTCATTGTTAATCGTCCTGACCCATTTGGCATATACCACATATCCATTTGCTTTTTCGTAGGTCAGAACATCCGCCTTTTTGAAAATGCTCATCCAGATACCAGCCATCAAATTTATAACCGTATTTGTGTGGTTCTCTTAGTCCCATGAATTTCTGCTTTGGTGTGATGTATCCACAATTATTGATATTGTTTGCCGCACCGCCCAGATTATAGTAAATATATGAAACACCATCACTTTCTGACATATTGTCAACCAGTGTATTTAGTGATGGCCCGGAAGCAAAAGAGGCAGCTTCTGCCTCTTTTATCTCCGATGCAAACACATGAGTATTGGTAAAAATCAATGTAAGTAATATAATTAATGCTATTCTACTCTTCAACTTCAACAAGCTTGCTTGCCCTTTCTTCTATCTGTTTTGCAGCCACATCATCCGGTGCCTGCTCATATCTGGCAAACTCATATGAGAATGTGCCGCTTCCACTCGTCATTGAGCGAAGTGTGGCATTGTATCCATAAAGCTCCAGATAAGGAATATCCGCAACTATCTCCTGATATCCATTGTCTGTCGGGTTCATGCCCATCACTCGCGCACGTCTCTTGTTAAGCTCCCCCATCACATCACCTGTATAGCCCTCAGGCACCACTACCTTAAGAGTGGCAATCGGCTCAAGAAGCACCGGCTTTGCCTCCATAATACCCTTTTTAAAGGCCTGCTGCGTTGCCACCTTAAAGGCCATCTCAGATGAATCAACCGGATGATAAGAGCCGTCATACAGCACAGCCTTTATACCCGTCACAGGATAAGCTGCAAGAGGTCCCTTTTTCACGGACTCTGCAATACCCTTTTCAACAGCCGGGAAGAAGTTCTTCGGTACAGCTCCTCCTACAACCGTCTGCTCAAATACATATGGCGTATCCATATCACCAGACGGCTCAAAGGTCATCTTGACATGTCCGTACTGTCCGTGTCCGCCCGACTGCTTCTTGTACTTGTACTCTACGTCAGATTTTTTCCTGATAGTTTCCTTAAAGGCTACCTTTGGACGCATAAGCTCTATCTCCACCTTGTACTTTTCAAGAAGCTCACTTGCCACTACCTCAAGCTGCATATCACCGATACCATATAGTACAGTCTGTCCATTTTCACTGTCATTTACACTGTTTAATGTCAGATCCTCCATTAACAGTTTCTGTAAAGACTGGGAAATCTTGTCCTCATCGCCCTTTTTCTTTGCCTTGTAGCGCATTGCCACATACGGCTTTGATATACTTGTTCTAAGATATGTAACCGGCATATTTCTGGTGGAAAGTGAATCTGTCGTAAGAGTCTTTGCAAGCTTTGCAAGCGCTCCGATATCACCTGCATGAAGCTCCTTCACTTCCTCCACCTTACTGCCTCTCATCACATAGAGCTTTCCGATTTTTTCATCGCAGTCCCTGTGATAATTGTAAAGCACATCATCTGTCTTTAGTACGCCCGAATTAACCTTGATCAGTGAATACTTACCGATGTATGGGTCAACTATAGACTTGAACACATAAGCGCTCTTTGATTTTGCAAAATCATAATCAGCATTATACACCTCATTTGTCTTGGTGTTAATACCGGTACAGCTTCTCTTCTCAGGACTTGGCAGGTATTTCACAATATCAGCCATAAGTGTATACATGCCTCTTGCGAGAATATTTGAGCCCATGAGCACCGGTACAATAGAGCCCTCAAGCACGTTTGCACGAAGCGCAGCCCTGATTTCATCATCAGAAAACTCCTCTCCGCCGAAATATCTGTCCATGAACTCCTCACTTGTCTCAGCTACAGCTTCAACTAAAGCCTCACGACATATTCCCAGGTTCTCCTTTGAGTACTCAGGCACATCAAACTTATCCACGCCTCCGCTTTCATTCCATCTCTTTGCCCTCTGCTGGATGACATTGACATAGCCCACAAACTTCTCATTCTCTCTGATCGGCAGATGAAATGGAGCTATTTTCTTGCCGTAAAGCTCCTGCAGCTTTAATACCACATCCTTGAAGCTTGCATTGTCGATATCCATGTCCGTCACGAAAATCATCCTCGGCAGCTTGTATTTCTCGCATATCTCCCATGCTCTTTTTGTGCCTGTCTGTATGCCTGCCTTGCCTGAAACCACGATGATTGCAGCATCTGCAGCCGATACAGCTTCTTCAACCTCTCCCACAAAATCAAAAAAACCAGGAGTATCGAGAATATTTATTTTGACATTATCCCACTCTATCGGTACAACCGATGTATGTATAGAGAACTGACGCTTTATCTCTTCTTTGTCAAAATCGCTGATAGTGCTGCCATCCGCTACAGTGCCCATTCTGGTGGTCTGTCCTGCCAGATATGCCATAGCTTCCACGAGTGATGTCTTGCCACAGCCGCTATGGCCTAAAAGCACGACGTTTCGAATCTTCTCAGTAGTGTAAACATTCATTTCAAGTACCTCCCTGACATTATTATAGTATGTAAACATTGTACTAATATTTTATATAATTTACAACACTTTTATGCAATCTGACGATTATTTTTTATTGTTATATTGGAATAAATATGCCAATAATTTATTGCTTTATAGTGTTAAATTGGATATAATATATTGTAAATATTCCGAACCACTATAGTGCGATTTTGAGAATGTGCGTGTGGTGATTCTGAATAGTTACAATAAAGAATTAGGAGATACACATAAATGCATTTTGATAAAGTTGGCTTTATAGGGCTCGGTCTGATTGGCGGCTCTATAGCCAGAAAAATGAAAGAAAATAATCCAAAGGTCTCAATTATCGCAACAGCAGGGCATCAAAAGACCATAGATGATGCCTTTGGGCTTGGCCTGATAGATAATAATGAGCTTTTAGAGCTTAACTCTTTTAAAGACTGCGACGTAATCTTTCTGTGTGCACCGGTAAACAAAAATATCGAATACCTCACACAGCTTAAGGATATAATAAAGGATGACTGTATCATCACAGATGTAGGCAGCACCAAAACCCAGATTCACGAAAAGGTTATAGAGCTTGGCCTTGAGCGCAATTTATCGGCGGTCATCCTATGACCGGCTCTGAAAAAACAGGCATACTCAATTCAGACAAGCAGCTTTTGGAGAACGCCTACTATATTATCACTCCTACTGCTGCAACTACTGAAGAAAATCAGAATGATTTCAAACAGTTTGTACTTTCACTGGGCTCAATAGCTCTCATTTTAGACTACAGGGAGCACGATCATGCTACCGCAGCCATCAGCCACCTGCCACATATGATTGCATACTCTCTTGTCAATCTGATTGAGCATATTGATTCCGAAAAAGAGACCATGAAAACTATCGTTGCCGGAGGCTTCCGCGATGTGACACGTATCGCCGCAAGCTCCCCTGTCATGTGGGAAAACATATGTGAGTCCAACAAAACACAGCTGCTCTCACTCATGGACCAGTATGAAGCCAATTTCCATAAGCTTCGCGAAATAATTGCAGAGGGCAGTTCTCAAAAGATGATTGATTATTTCCAGGATTCAAAGAATTACAGGGATTCACTCACACTGCCCGGTGCCAAAATCCGCAAGGATTTCCACGAGATATTTGTCGATATTGCCGATGAGGCAGGCGGTATTGCAGTGCTTGCAAGCCTTTTAGCCTTCAACAGCATCAACATCAAGAATATCGGCATCATAAACAACCGTGAGTTTGAGGAGGGTGTACTGCGCATAGAGTTCTATGACGAAGATGCTCTTGAATCAGCTATCAGCGTACTTAAAGAAAGAAACTATACTATTCACCGCAGATGATTTATCCTGTTATATGGTTTTAATCCCAAAAACAAAGAGCCGTAAAACGAATTTGATTCGTTTTACGGCTCTTTTTATACCGTCCAATGCAGCACTGTTTACAAATAAGCAAAAAACCAATAACACTTTATTAATATACGCTCTCCTCAAGTACCTCATAGAAATTCTCAAAGGTCTTGCGGCAGCAATAAGGGTCTATTATCTCAACACCCTCTGCCTTAAGCCCCGGCAAAGTAAATGACATGGCTACGCGATGATCGTCATACGTTTTAATTTTACAAGGCTTAATACACTCTGCCGGATAAATCCTTAAGCCATTTTCAATTTCTTCAACCCTCACACCTAATTCCGTCAGGTTTTCCTCGATGGCGTTTATCCTGTCACACTCCTGCAGACGGATATGCGAAATGCCTTCTATCCCTACAGGCTCCTTTGCAAACGGTGCAATCGCAGCAAGTGTCAGCGCCTGGTCTGAGAATGTTGACAAATCCCAGCTTCCGCCATGTATATGAGCATTCTTTGGTGGCATACACACTATGCCGTCTGCCTCGTCGGAAATTGTGCAGCCCATATCCGCAAGCACATCAAGAAATGCCACATCTCCCTGCAAGCTGTTCTGGTGCACCCCCATCACCTTTGACTTAACATGTAAAAGCGGGCTCATTGCATAAAAATAGCATGCAGCCGACACATCCGGCTCTATATCATAGTCTAAGCTTTCATACGCCGCTTTCTTAGGGATAATAAAGCTGTTATTCTTTTTGTCCTGCATAACATCAAGCCCAAACTGCTTCATCATAAGACGCGTCATCTCAACATATGCCATACCATGCGTTCCTGTGACATTAATCGTAAAGTTCTTTTCCATCACTATAGCCGAGATAAGAAGGGCACTCAAAAACTGGCTGCTCTTGTCTACGTTTATATCAACAGTATCAGCATACTCCCCTGTATTTCCGATGGTAAAAGGAAAATGATATTCGTTCTCATCATACTCAATATGGGCACCCAGCTTTTCAAGCGATACAAGCAGATCCTTCATAGGACGCTTCTTCATCTGCTCAGAAGACACTATATGGTATCTGCCCTTTGACAGTCCAAGAAGAGCTGTAAGAAAACGTGCAGCGGTACCTGCACTTCCCACATCTATCTCAGCTTCATTCTTTGGTATCCTGCCTCCAAAGCCTGTTATTGTTATTTCTCTTTTATCCTCATCCACCAAAACCGGAAATCCAAGACGAATCAGTGCATCTATAAAATGTCTCGAATCATCACTAAAAAGACACCCTTTTAAAACGCTGCGTCCGCTTGCGAGTGCAGCAATTAAAAGGGCCCTGTTTGTGATACTCTTTGAGCCAGGTACACTGGTTACTATATCATGTGGATGATTTACTTTTTTTACTTTATAAATCATTGAAAATCTGATAAATATCAATCTTGAGTGCATCAGTGTCTGTCATACCGATAAACACAGCACCATAGTGATATACTCCTTCTTCACTGTCTGTTCTTCGTACAATCTCGACAACCGCATCCACAACCTCCTTGGTCCAAATTTGGATCTTGGTGTCATAATATGTATGTATATCAAGAGGTACCTTTGCATTAAATCCGATACCGCTTCTGGAAATATCTGTGACATCTACATGACAATACTTAAGTGTTGTCACTCCGTCCTCATCCAGCCGCTCTAACTGTACCGATACATCAATGTCAAGTCTTTTATGTCTTCTCTTTTCTTCCATTCACTTTACCCCATCTATTATATTATTGACTAAGGGAACAAATTACCCTCAAACAACATATTAGTATATATGACTGATTTTTACAAGTAAAATTTATTCAGCTGCCTCATCGTCCATATGCATATCGTTCGTTATAAACATCGCATCACCAAAGCTGAAAAACCTGTATCTTTCCTCTACAGCCTCTTTGTATGCATTGAGGACATGCTCTCTGCCTGCTAATGCTGACACAAGCATGACAAGTGTAGACTGCGGCAGATGGAAATTGGTAATCAGACAGTCAATCACCTTAAAGCTGTATCCCGGATAAATAAAGATATCCGTCCATCCGCTGCACTCTTTTAGCATGCCGTTTTCATCGGATGCTGCCTCTAAGGTACGGGTGCTTGTAGTGCCGACAGATATTATTCTGCCGCCATTTTTCTTTGCATTATTAATCTTGTCTGCAGCCTCCTGTGACACCATGTAAAACTCAGAATGCATATGGTGATCAAGCACATTATCCACCTTTACCGGTCTAAACGTGCCAAGCCCCACATGTAAAGTCACCTCTGCAATATCTACGCCCTTATCTTTTACCTGCTGTAAAAGTTCCTTTGTGAAATGCAGTCCTGCAGTAGGCGCAGCGGCCGAGCCATCATACTTTGCATATACTGTCTGGTAGCGGTTCTTGTCCTTTAGCTGATGTGTGATATACGGAGGTAGCGGCATCTGTCCGAGCTTATCAAGTATCTCCTCAAAAATACCCTCATAACTGAACTGAATCAGCCTGTTTCCATCATCAACCACATCTATTACTTCACCTGTTAAAAGTCCGTCACCAAATATAATCTTTGTGCCCGGCTTTGCCTTTTTACCCGGCTTTACAAGAGTCTCCCATACGTCATTTTGTCTGCGCTTTAGAAGAAGTATCTCTATCTTTGCCATAGTGCCTTCCTTCACGCCAAAAAGACGTGCAGGAATTACCTTTGTATTGTTGAGCACAAGGCAGTCGCCCGGTCTTAAATATTTAACAATCTCCTTGAACACATGATGGCTGACTTCTCCTGTCTTCTTGTCAAGCACCATGAGTCTTGAGCTAGAGCGGTCCTCCAGAGGATCCTGTGCTATTAGCTCCTCCGGAAGATCATAATCAAAATCTTTTACGTCCATAATTTTCCTATTCCTAACACTATACTAACGTCTAACCACGAAGTGTGATACCTGCAGTCTCTTTAAGATGAGCAAGTATATCCTTTACAAAGCCCTCGACCTTCTTAGTCTTAAGCTCCTCATCCTTTGGTGTAAATACTACACTGTACGCCATGCTCTTCTTATTCGGAGGAAGCTGTACACCCTCGTAAACATCAAACAGTGTAACATCTGAGACATAATCACAGGCTTCCCTGATACCGTTTTCAATCTGCTCACATGTGATATCCTTGTCCACAACAAAAGCAAAATCTCTCTTCTCATCATCAAATTTTGAGATTGGAGTAAATACTCTGTCCTTTCCATACCACTGTGAAAGAACTCTTAAATCAAGCTCCATCACATATGCCGGTACTCTCATGTCAAGCTCATCGCATATCTCATATCTTACCTGACCGAGATATCCGACCTTTTGACCGTCACAGAATACCTCTGCGGTCTGATACGGATGAAGGAATGGCTTTTGAGCCGGCTTGTATGTAAACTTCACATCAAGCGCATCTGCTACAGTCTCAGCCAGTCCCTTTATAGTAAAGAACGATTCATCCTCACCGAATACGCCTGCGCAAAGTGTCTCTCTCTCATCCGGATACTCTGTAAGCGGAAGCTCCTTTGCGATAAAGATATTTCCAAGCTCAAAGATTCTTCCCTCCAGGATACCCTTCTTCTGGTTTCTTGCTATGGCATAAAGCATCTCAGAAGCAAGTGTTGTTCTCATAAGCGAGAGGTCAACATTGATTGGGTTTATAAGCCTGATAGCATGTCTTTCAGGTGCATCTTCCGGGAATCTGAGCAAATCAAGATCAGCAGGTGAGAAGAATGAGTAATGTATTCCCTCATACGCGCCTGCTGCACAGAGCACCTCTTTTATCTTGCGCTCTGTCTGCTGTCTAAGGTTGAGTCCTCCGAGTGTAACCTGTGCCGTAGGCATGAATGCAGGAATGACATGGTCATAGCCATACATACGGATAACCTCCTCGGCCACATCCGGATAATCCTCCATATCCTCACGGTATGCAGGAATCATGAGTGTCAGCTCATCGCCGCTTACAACCGGTGCAAAGCCTAAATTTGTGAGTATTCTCACGATATCCTCTGTAGGAACCTCTATTCCAAGCACACCGTTTACCTTTGCAATAGAAACCTTCATCTCTTTTGGCTCAAGTGAGTTTCCAGTAGTCACCTCAACGTGAGTTGAAGAAACCTTACCACAGTCAAGCTCCTCCATCAGGTGAAGCGCTCTCTTCATAGCCATCGCTGTTGTGTACTCGTTTACGCCCTTTGAGTAAAGTGCACTCGAATCAGATGACTGTCCCAACGCACGTGAGCTCTTTCGGATATTGTCTCTTGCAAATTTTGCAGACTCAAACATCACCTCTGTGGTTCCGTCGTTAATCTCAGAGTTTAAGCCGCCCATGATACCGGCGAGCGCAACTGCCTTCTTTCCATCACAGATAACGAGGTTATTGCTGTTTAACTCAAATTCCTTCTCATCAAGTGTGACAATTTTCTCTCCATCGTTTGCACGTCTTACTACAATCTCATCTCCCTCAAGGTATGAATAATCAAAAGCATGCATTGGCTGTCCGAGCTCTTTTAAAACAAAGTTAGTGATGTCTACCACATTTGAAATAGAGCTTATTCCGACAAGTGCAAGACGTTTTCTCATCCATGCAGGTGACTCGGAGATTTTTACATCATGCACATAGTGAGCTGTGTAGCGAGGGCAGATGTCCTGTGCCAGGACAGAAACCTTGAAGTTTTCCTTCTTCACATCATCAGCAGTATAGTCAAGTGCAGGCTCCTTAAGCTCTTTTCCCAAAACAGCAGCAACCTCTCTTGCCATGCCATATATACACTGGCAGTCAGGTCTGTTTGCTGTGATTGCAATATCAAAAATCCAGTCATCAAGGCCGAGGATAGGTTTTACATCATCTCCCGCCTTAGCATCCTCAGGTAAAACCAAAAGTCCGTTGTAGCCTGCACCCGGATAGAGGTCTTCATTTAAGCCAAGCTCTACGCCTGAGCATAACATTCCATATGAATCATATCCACGCAGCTTGCCCTGCTTTATCTCCATCACGCCCTCTATTGTAACGTGATCCTTTGCTGTGGCATATACTGTGGCACCGATAAGTGCGAGAGGATATTTGCCCCTGCCTTTACATTGTCCGCTCCACAGCAGATCTGGAAGGTTCCATGCTCTCCCGCATTGACCTGACATAAGCTTAAATGTGTCTCTGGAATTGGTTCACAGGATTCTACAAGACCAACGACAACGCCACTGATATCTTTTCCAACTTCAATCAGTTCCTCAACTTCAAATCCACAGGAAAAAAAGTTTTTCCTCTAACTCCTTTGGAGTAACATCTATATCTACATAATCTTTTAACCAGCTTAATGGTGCTAACATGATAAGTCTCCTTTTCTTTTATCTCTATCTGTTTGTCTTAGTCATCGATCTGTTTTAATACACGCATATCGGACTCAAACAGTAATTTGATGTTGTTGATACCATATTTTAACATTGCGATACGCTCAATACCGATACCGAATGCAAAGCCACTGTACTCATTGGTATCAATTCCACAACCCTCT
>ENA-OQEL01000026-OQEL01000026.1-human-gut-metagenome-genome-assembly--contig:-NODE-26-length-59958-cov-4.891311_pt1 | contig 59958 bp, 59 predicted proteins | sample MGYA00242796_ERZ504637 | MGnify/ENA primary metagenome ERZ504637 (study PRJEB26092, sample SAMD00036306) | human gut metagenome | host: Homo sapiens | study: EMG produced TPA metagenomics assembly of... | reverse complement strand
GGTATCATATTTCGGTAGATCAATTTTTCTTCCCGAACAGCAATGCGGAGAAATCCACCGGGCGGCGGCAGCTTGACGCGCTGCTGGACGGTATGAGCGATAAAGGCATACGGATTGTAACCGCAACGGCAAGGGAGATAACAGAAGTCGAACAAGCAGAGGACTAACCTCACAATATGGGAAGCAGGAGATTGCAGCGCATAGGGGCTGCAATCTTTTTTTGCGCCAAATTAGAAAGAGAGTGCAACAAACGCTGCCTTTGAAACGGGATAAGGAGTAGATAGCAAGCACAGCAAACGAGTACCCGTTTGCGAAAAGTGCTTGTTGGGATAATCCCAAACCCTTATACCGAAAGGCGGTGCGGAAATGGAAAACCGAAAGAGAAATATACAGATGAAGTTTTACGTTACGGAAGAAGAAAAGCGGCTGATCGACGAGAAGATGAAGCAGCTTCCCATAAAGCAGTATGGGGCATACTTCCGTAAAATGGCGATAGACGGGTATATTCTTGTCGTTGACCGAAGCGACACAAAAGCATATATCCGGGAACTGCAAGCGGTGAGCCGGAACATCAACCAGATTGCAAAACGCGCCAATGCGACGGGGACGGTTTACAGGCAGGATATAGAGGACATTAAAAAGGCGGTGGACGAGATATGGCGGTTACAAAGACGCACCCTATTAAATCAACCTTAAAGGCTGTTCGCAGTACAAACGGACGAGCCGCACGCAGAACTGCACGCAGCATTATATCCGAGAGGACGCATTAAACCAGTTGGTTTTGAAACAGCTTCAGCATTTCCTGTCCTATTTACAGCAGTTTGAGCGGGTATTTATCCGACGGCAGATAGACACCACCCTTGCGGAACGCCGATACGAACTGTCCGCAAAGCAGAAACAGATAGAAAAAGACGAAAAGCGGATGGATGAGCTTGACCGCCTGTTCCGCAAAATCTACGAGGACAATGTCAGCGGAAAACTGAATGACGAACGCTTTTACAAGCTGTCAGACGGATATGAAGCGGAGCAGGGACAGTTAAAGCGTGAAATCGAAGCGTTGACCGCAGAGGTCAGCCAAGCCGATATGGAAGTGACCAATGTAGCAAAGCTGATAGCCGTCACGAAGAAATATACCCGCATTGACGAACTCACGCCCGAAATCCTAAACGCATTTGTGGATAAAATCGTAATCCATGAGCGTGAGAAAAAGGACGGGAAACGGACACAGCAAATCGACATTTACTATTCCTATGTCGGGATTGTGGATATTCCCACAGACGAGGAAATGCGGGAAATGGAGCGGGAATATATGCGGCGTACTACACGTCAAACCGCCTGAATAAAGGCGAAAGCAGGAGTAAATCTGTACTCCTGCCGATACATATCTATTTTATCCCTATCTGGTTTAACTCATTTACAAGAAAACTTAGATGTGCCCGCACGAATCCCATATCCTTGAATTCATTTTCCAGTTCATCCAGTTTTTTATAAATCTGAAATGTCCCTTTTTCTGTATAAAATACATTTTTGTGAAGCTCTGTTTCTATATAAATGATGTCATCTGCATAAAGTTTTATCGTTCCTTCTACAAAACGAAATTCGAGAATCCTACGGTTTTTATTAATTTCTGCTATCAAATCATCCATACATTCTTCTATAGTATCTGCAAGGTTATCTTTCAGCAGAAAACGGCTTGCTTTCACCTTATATCCATCCAGTGCGTAATTCATGTATGCCGTCACAAGTACAACCAGAAGTTTTGGGTATTTTTCTTTAATCCTCATAGCTGTTTTCAGCCCATCCATCCCCTGCATATTGATGTCCAGAAATAATAGCTGACACGCTTCCAAAGCTGATTGTTCTTCGCATAACTGTTCTCCGGATTCATATTCTGTAATAGTAAACTCATAATTCTTTTTTTCACCATAGTCTGACAGCAAATCTGACAGATTTTTTCTGTCATCTATCCTGTCATCACAAATAATAATGTTCATATTTTTCATTCCTGTCTTTGATTTCTCTCATGCCTGTAAACCATACAAGTCTCACCTAGCACTCTTTATTATATCAAACAAATCTTTCACTCGATCATTCTCTGCATCAAATGACTATTTTGCGCATAGAACGACTATCTCCTATAGAAACGCAGAAGCACTGTATCTCAAACTCTTTGAAATACAATGCTTCCCTGCATTTTCTATATCGTCATGTTGATATTATTACTTTACTATTCCCAGAATATTTGCAGCTTCCTTAAATGAATAAGATTTTTCCCTTAGTTCTTTTTCCGGCACTGACATGGTGCGACGAAGGACCTGTTCCTGCTCAGCCTGATGCTGTTCAATCTGCGTCCTGATTTTCTGTATATCATTCATAGCATCCATCCGCATGCCTCCTTCCGCTCACAATATAACACGCAAGAGTCGGTGTCATAACTCTTCCTACATTCAGTGTCTGTCCATACAGGGTAGAAAATAACCTGGTTGCCCTCCAGGTATCCGTCCTCTCTCTTATCTGCACCGATTACCTTTGCGATGGACTGCGCCACCGAAGTTTTCTCGGCAATTACTAATTTTATATTTTTTTTGCACTCAAATTTTGTTTCCTTCTTTCATTTTTTATTTGCTTTTTGATAGCATAAATGCTATCATGTATATAGAATAAATATTTCCACTTGGAGAACATATACTAATGTACAACATTGAATTTTACGAAGATTCCAATGGCAGATCAGAGCTTTGGGAATTTCTTGAATCTCTTCGAGTCAAAGCAGCTACAAACAAAGATGCCCGTATTCAATACAAGCAGATAAGTTTGTACATCCAGCTCCTCGAAGATAATGGTACACGGCTTAATGAAAATATCACAAAACACCTTGATGATGATATCTGGGAGCTTCGCCCAGGCAATAACCGTGTTTTATATTTTTATTTCCAAAATGATACCTTTGTGCTTTTGCATCAATTCCGCAAGAAAACTCAAAAAATCTCCCAAGCGCGAAATTGAACGGGCAAAGGCTGAACGTGATGATTACCTTGCCCGAAAGGAGGCTGAATGATTATGAAAACCTGGAATGACTATAAGGAACATGTAAGAACCGTTGATCCTGAAATTGGAAAAGACATCGATGAAGTTGAAAATATTTCCTCCATCGTAAGTGCCATGGTGGAACAGCGTACTTCTCTTGGACTTAGCCAGAGAGAGCTTGCTGCTATGTGTGGTATTCCACAATCATCCGTAGCACGGATCGAATCCTGCAAAACAACCCCGAATCTCGGAACACTGCTTAATATTTTTCAGCATCTCGGTTTACAGCTTACAGTAAGACCTACAAAACCTACCGTTTAAAATCAAGGAGAATCTCTGCGAAGAGGTTCTCCTTATCGGAATCTCACCGAATCATGCCTAACGGCTCGTGGGCTATACCACCAGTAGGGAATCTGACCCTGCCCTGAAGATTTCTATTCACTTTTCTTACGTAGCTGTGTTGTAGCACAAGCATTCATGTAATGCAACAGGCAATTTCGCTGCTGTATGGCTACCTAAAATGAATTTTAAACAATAAAAACAAGACCTCCCATTACACTTTTCAGTATCTGAGAGGTCTGTATTTATAAAAAGTTTAATCGACTGACAGTCCAATTTCATTTAACGCCAAAATGTTTTCTTTTACACATAGAATTTTTTTATTTGCTGTATATTCTCGCCTCATATGGTTGCAACCATTCGGACTCCGTTTCATGATAATTGCACAATACACATTTTTGATCAATTTTTTGAAACATCAGCTTTTCATTTGTAAAATTCACGATCACCAATAAACCTTTGCCGTCTACTTCTCTTTCATATGCAAATAATCCCGGATATTCTTCGTACATCGGGCGAAACTCCGCCTGTCTCACAATATCTGCATGGTCATGGTAACACTGAATCAAACGCTTATAATAATTGTACAATGAATCCGGATCATTCACCTGACTCTGTGCATTGATTGTTCTATAATTATCATTGCATTTAATCCATGGCTTTCCACACGTAAATCCTCCATTTTCCGAGTCATCCCACTGCATCGGCGTTCTTGCATTATCTCTTCCTAACTCTGAAAAGTATGCAAGTACTTCATCCGGATCCTTGCCCTGTCCGACCGCTTCCTCATATGTTCTTTTCGCCCTTATATCATCCATATCATTAATATTCTTCCACTTAACATTGGTCATACCAATTTCCTGTCCCTGATATATAAAAGGCGTTCCATATAAAAAGAAATAGATACTCGCCAGTGCCGATGCACTATAGAAACTAATATTTTCTCTTTCCAGAAATTTGTTCAGGCATCTGGACTGATCATGATTTTCTAAAAAGATAGCACTCCAACCGATTCCGCTATTATGCGCTACATGTGTAAACATTTTTTTCTTCCACCGTTCTACCGCATGAATGCTTGATTTATCATTTTCCCCTTCCATATTTTCCCATCCAAAATCGAAAATCATGGAAAAGTAACCATTCTTTCCGGCATACCGTTCAAAAGCAGCATCGTCAACTCCAGGTGCTTCGGCAACTGTCATACAGTTATATTTATCAAAGCACTGCTCTTTCATCTCATCAAGGAATGTTCCGATTCCCTTATAATCCGTAAGTTTTTCAACCGGATATCGTTCCCCATCATTCGTAGGACGACTGGCAAAACTTAAGTCTTTTTTGATAAAGGTAATTGCATCGATACGAAAACCGGCGATTCCTTTTTCCAACCACCAGTTTATCATCTCATAAATTTTTTGACGCAGCTCTTTGCATTCCCAGTTCAGATCCGGCTGTTCCTTCGCAAACGTATGATAATACCATCTGCCATCCGGTAATCTCGACCATACGGATCCGCCAAAATTGGATCGCCAGTTATTCGGTTCTTTATCATTCTCCGTTGTTCGGAAGTAAAAATAAGACGCTTCCTCACAATTAGGATCCTTCATTGCCTTCTGGAACCATTCATGCTGATCCGAGCAATGATTGACCACCAGATCCAATATGATTTTAATCTTTCTTTTTTGAGCCTCCTCTATTAAATGCTCCATATCCTCGTTTGTTCCAAAGATTGGATTTACCTTGTAATAATCCGATATATCATATCCATTATCCACAAGTGGAGAAGCGTACATCGGGCATATCCATAATACATCTACGCCTAGATTTTGGAGATAATCAAGCTTCCGGATAATTCCGTTAAAATCTCCGATTCCATCTCCGTTGCTATCCATAAAACTTTGCGGATAAATCTGATACACTACGGACTCTTTCCACCAATTGTTTTTCATTCACAAATTCCTCACCTTACTTTATTGCCCCTTCTGTAATACCTTTTACAATGTATTTTTGACTAAACAAATAAAAGATAATAATAGGAGCCATGCACATAACCAATCCGGCAGAAGCCAAATCCCAACGTTTTGCAAATTGTCCAAAGAACAGATATGTTTTTAAAGGCAACGTCTGTAAGCCCTGTTTATTAATAATCAGCGATGGTAATAAGAAGTCATTCCATGTTCCCATAACATTAATAACTGCAACCGTGACTATAATCGTTCTCATCAAAGGAAGCACGATTGAAATAAACAGACGTATTGAACCACACCCGTCAATTGTAGCGGCTTCCTCCAATTCCTCCGGAATATTTTTTATGAACCCATGAAACATTATGATTGCCATACTTGTTTGAAAGCCCATATACATAAAGATCAAGCCACCACGAGACAGCAAACCGATTTTGCTTGCAAATCCAACCAATGGAAGCATGACACACTGAAATGGAATCAACATAGAACCTGCAAATATCAAAAAAATAATCTTACTTGCTTTGGTTTTATAACGTACAAGTACCCAGGCCGCCATAGCCGATATCAACAGCACCAGAACCGCTGTCACTACCGTGATAAGCAGCGAATTCATAAAAGATCTTATGTAATCCAGTTCTTGAAACGCATTCTTATAGTTTTCAAGTGTGAATGTTCCTTTCGCCGGAAATCCCAACACATCTGTAAAAATCCCCTTGGTCGTCTTGAACGAATTCATAATCAAAATATAAATCGGAAACAAAAAAATGCATCCAAGAATAAGTCCTGTTACTCCATAAGCGATTTTTTTCTTCATTACATTTCAACCTCCTTGCGCTTTGTTATAACCAACTGCGTAACTCCGATTCCTGCCACAATAATCAGAAAAACGATTGCCTTTGCCTGTGCAAAACCAAATTCATTTGCTCCAAAGGCAGAATTGTAAATGTTTAACGCAATCATTTCTGTTGATTTGTATGGTCCACCTTGTGTCAAAGCTAAATTTTGATCAAACATTTTAAATGAACTCGAAATAGATAAGAATAATCCGATTGTAAACGCAGGCATCATCAACGGAAGGATGATATATCTCATGAGCTGCCATGAGTTTGCTCCATCAATTCTTGCTGCCTCCTTAACCGATTCCGGTATCTGCTGAATCTGCGCAATATATACGATCATCATATATCCAGACATCTGCCACACAGTCAAAATCAACAATCCTATAAATCCGGTTTCCGGATTCGACAGCCATCCGCTAAAGGCTGCAATTCCTGTCTTTTTTTGAAAAAGCTTCAAAAATCGATATAAAAATAAACTGCCAAGTAAATCCAAGCAATAATCCGCCTATCATATTTGGCATAAAGAAAATTCCACGTAACAGCGTTGCGCCTCTAAATTTCTGTGTCACTAACAACGCCAGAGCAAAGCCAACAAGGTTTACCAATACAACTGCGCACACCGAAAAAAGCGCAGTAAATAAAAAAGCATGTACAAATGAGTCATCTCTCGTAAAAATGTCTATAAAATTTTGAAAACCTACAAACTTAATGTCCGAGCCTACAATTCCATTCCAGTTTGTAAGGGAATAGAAAAATCCAATACATGTAGGTATGATTACAACAATACAAAATGCAATTAATGACGGTGCCAAAAAGCCCCAAAACCGTAATTTACTTTTTCTCATACTTCTTCTATCCGTCCTTTCCAAACAAAGGATTTTACCCTTATTTGAATTTCCGGGATAGAAGCTCTATCCCGGAACCCTCTTTAACTCTTACTAGTTGTTCTGTTGTTTTCTTAACTCACTCCACTGCTCGATACAGGTCTTTGTAACCTCATCCCAATCAGCTTCTCCGGCAAGATATTTCTGTACTTCTACACCAGCCACCTGCTGACCCCATGTATTTGGAGCTCCACTGTATACCCATCCGTTCATGGTATTTCCGGAATTATTTGCATCCATAATTCTCTGTGAAAGTGGATCGGATGCTTTTATTCCATCAAAATTATCATATGGAGGAATAAACTTACAATCATTCACAACAATTTTCTGTGCTTCCGAATCGGTGAACATCCAATTGATGAAGTCTTTTGCAGCAGCTTTCTGCGCATCGGTTGCCTTGCTATGAATTGCCCAATATCCTGATACACCTACAAAATACTTGCCATCTGAATATCCCGGAACAGAATATGGTAACATATCCAATTTTTGAAGGACTGCCGGATCTGTTGTCTCTACTGCTGGAGCTACCCAGTTTCCCTGCTTGATACATGCAACACGTTCAATGGCAAGTCCACCCTCTAATGATGTTGTGTAGTCTACAGAATTAAGATTTGCCGTATTGTTGGCATTGGTTGTATAACTGGCCTGAAAATCAACCATTTTCTTATAGTCTTCAAAGCCGGTTCCCGGAAGCGAATCTGCCGCATATGCTTCATTAGGAGTCTTAAAGTCATGTGTTAAAGCAACATTAGCGTCATGGTCTCCTGCAATCCATAACTCCTTTGTCGGGTATTCCATAACAGCTTCCAGATTCGGATATTTATCCTTCATCTCACCATTATCGATTTTCTCTTTCAAAGTATCAAAACCGGCCTTCATGCCTTCGAAATTCATCATAGAATCTACAGAAACTCCAGCATCCTCAAACATCTGCTTATTAATAACGAATCCATAACCTTCCATGTATAACGGAATGGCATATACTTTTCCGTCTTTTGTAAAAGTATCCGTTGTTCCTTTTAATGCGTGCTGCATAATATCCAGATCAGAAACATCTTCAATAACATCTCCGTAATCTTTCATGTCCGAAAAACCACCTACAGAAAAGATTGTTGGTGGATCCGACTGCATCTTTGCTTTCATTGATGCGCCAAAATCATTTCCTGTGACAGCTTCAAGATTAATTTCTACATTTGGATGATCCTTTTCATATGCTGCAATTAATTTCTTGTATCCTTCATTTGCCTCAATCTTACTCTGGAAAATTGTAATCTTTACATTTTTTCCACTGTTTGCTCCTGTCGAGGTATCTGCAGAATTTCCGCATCCCACAAATAATCCCCCAAGCATTAGCACTGTCATTCCAACTGCTACTAACTTCTTTGCTTTCATATATATTCCTCCTTTTTTGTGAAACTGTTCCATATTTGATTAAAAAAAATTTTTCATCTATGGATGCCTCGTTTTGTGCCACGGAACTGTCCACATCATTTGTGGAACTGTTCCATATCTGTAATATACATTATGCGTAACTATATTGCAACATAAAAATGCAGTTTATTCACAGATTCGTTACTATATCCAAAAATCATCTTGATTTTTTATTAAAAATCACTAGAAAAAGGAGACTATGAAGAAAAGTCTGTAAATAATAATCTTCTATGATAATGATTGAGCTGGAAGCCTCTTCTTGCCATAATAAAAGGCCTCCTATGATTTATATTTTACCATAGAAGACCTTGCTGTTATTAGCTATTTACAGAAAAAGTTTCACACACTCCTTTGTGCCAATGCTCTCCATTCTACAAAGTATCGCCCTTTTTATATTTTACAGGAACCAATACTTCCCTTTTCTTAAGTGGTTGATCATTGATCAGTTTAATAAGCATATTCACACTTTCCTTTGCAACCTTCTTCGCATCCTGTACAATTGAATCAATCGAATGGTAATTGAAGTCCGTGACATAAGTTCCATCATAAGCCAATATTTTTTTGTTTTTTTCTGTCTTGAGGAAGGCGGCTGCACACAAGTCCAAAGCCATAATTCCATCAACGTCCGGATATTGATCCAACAATGTTCTGGTACGTTTCATACACAATTGATAGTTTATAACTTCCTCCCATTGAAAAGATTCAATGATAACCTCCCTATTATGCTTCTCCATAACATCGATAAGGGCTCTCGCGCTATCGGCAGAGGCAAGTTCCATCCTGGTCGGATCACTAAAGCACATCACTTTTTTACAGCCTTTTTCCAAAAACAATTCGCCCGCTAAAATTCCTCCCTGATGATGATCCGATGTCACCAGCGGGATTCCCGGTATAATCCGATCCAGTGAGATAATTGGTTTCTCAATATTCATATAATATTCATCAGAAAGAAACGCAGATCCTACAATCAGTCCATCGAACAGATTACGTTCCAATGTATCAAGATATTCTCTTTCCTTGTCCTGATTTCCTCTGGTATTACAAATAACCACATTATATCCGTATTGATCTAATTCTGCCTCAAGATAATTCCAAAGAGTTGAAAAATACGGATGGATAATATCCGGTGTCATAACACCGATAATACCCGTTCTTTTCTTATACAGATTTCTGATCCACTGATTAGGAATATAATCTAGCTCCTCTACCGCCTTCTTAATTTTGTTTTTGCTTTTCTCTGATACATATCCGCTACCATTTAACGCTCTGGATACCGTGCTGGGTGCTACATGTGCCAGCTTTGCAACTTCTCGAATGCTTGCCATAATCTCTTCTCCTCACTTGTGTAATTGCAAACGAATTGCCCTTATATTCCCCTTTATCCTCTTAATTAAATCCGACAACCTTCTGCGACAATCGATAAGTCGCAACCGAAATCTTGCGGCCTCCCTTACTCTGAAGATTCATGGTCTGTCCCATAATGCCATTGCGTAGTTGCTGGAAGATTATAATATCTTTTTCCTTAATATACTGAAGTTTTATTTTATTATACACCTTTTTGTCCATGGAGTCGAACTATTTTTACTTAACAGTCAGCAGTTATACTCTTTGTATTTTCGTATAATAATCATATAACTTATAAACAATAAAACAGCTGCGCTGGTCCAGGCACAAATTTCCGCATAAAAAATTCCGTCTTCACCGATCAGTTTTGGTAACAATAATGCAACACTGACACGCATCGCAAATTCTGCAATGCCACTGGCGAGGGGAATCAGGGTATTACCCAGACCCTGAATCGCCGAACGATATACATACAGCAGATACAGTACCCATAGAAAAATTGCCATAATAAACAAATATTTATATGCAATGTCTAACACCTGTCGGATCTGTTCCTGTTCGCCGGATACAAACAGTGACAATATATTGCGTCCGAATAACACCATCACACCTGAGATCACAACAGCAGTAAGCAATGCCATATAAGTTCCGCTATGCACACCTTTCCGGATTCTCTGATATTTCTTTGCACCAAGATTCTGGCCTACATAGGTTGTAATTGCATATCCGTATGAAACGGCAGCCATCTCTAAAACTCCATATAATTTGTTTGATGCTGTAAATCCAGCCACAAACAGGAATCCAAATCCATTGACTACATACTGTACTGTAAGCCCCCCTACAGAGATGATCACATTCTGGATCGCAAGAGGAGTCGCCACTTTCAAAAGCCGCAGACTCATTGCCGGCTGTCTGTAGAAGTCCTGTTTTTCCAGTCGGATATCCGGAATTTTCCGTAACACCATCAGACAGTACAGGGCTGAAAATCCCTGTGCGATGACTGTCGCCACTGCTGCTCCGGCTACACCCCAGCCAAAAACTGCCACAAATAACAGGTCCAGTCCCACATTGATCAACGCTGCTACGGTCATTGCTATCAGTGGAGATCTGCTGTTACCCAGTGCTCGAAGAATCGCTGCAAATATATTATAAGCCGCTATGATCGGAATTCCGGCAAAGATCAGCCGAAGATATAGCATTGTCAGGTCAATGACATTATCCGGTGTCTGTAAAAACAAAAGAACATGATAAACTGCCCCTTCACTTACCGCAAGTACAATCACAGAAAGCAGTGCTGTCATGATATAGCTTTTCGCCACCGCGCATTTCAGATTTTCTTTTTCCCTTGCTCCATAAAACTGAGCTACCAGAATAGAAAAACCCTGTGTGATACCTGTCATGATACCGAACACTAGCCATACCAGCCAGTCTCCGGCGCCTACTGCCGCCAGTGCTTCAACCCCTACCACCTGTCCGACGATCATGGTATCTGCCATCGTATAAAACTGCTGAAAGATATTTCCAAGCATCAGTGGTATGGCAAAAGTAATGATCAGTTTTCCAGGTGATCCAGTGGTCATATTTTTTTCATTTGTTACCATAAGAATCTCCTTTTTCTTTTCATCCTTGTCCGATTATTTCACATTGGACTCTGTCAAAACGCAATCCATCACAGAACTCTTTGGTATATCGTCCCACCAGTGTTTACGAACTCTGATAATGGCAAAAACAAGACCAAGAAAATTATATAAAACAGTATTGATGTTTACACCTCTGTTGGCTATATGCTCCGCATTGACTGTTGGGAAGCTGAAAAGGACTTAAAAACCACACCAGGATCAGACTGTGCATTAAACGCACTCACCATTGATGAACCTCTTGAATATGCAAGATTATATCTTGATGGAAACTTGCTTGATGTATCGGTTAGTCAAAGTGTCTATATCAGAACCTTTTATCGTTTCTTGATATAGACACTTTTTTTCAATAGTCATTCAATTAACTAATTGATATTTTCGCCGTTTGTTGAAATAACTTCTTTATACCACTCGAAAGAATCTTTCTTTCTTCTGGACAAGTCTCCTGTTCCATCGTTATGTTTATCCACATAGATGAATCCATATCTCTTATCCATCTCACCGGTTCCTGCACTGACAAGGTCGATGCATCCCCATGGTGTATAACCCATCAGATCTACACCATCTTCCTCTACCGCCTTTTTCATTTCTGAAATGTGGTGTTGCAGATATTCTACACGGTATGGATCGTGGATGCTTCCATCCTCTTCTAAAGTATCATATGCTCCAAATCCATTTTCTACAATAAACAGTGGTACTTTGTAGCGATCTGTAAACCAGTTCAATGAATAGCGCAGTCCAATCGGATCAATCTGCCATCCCCATTCACTTGCCTTTACGTACTGATTCTTTATGCGATCCTTTTCTCCACGGTAATCATATTCCGGATTGTCTGGTTCTGCTTTTGTACAGAAAGACATATAATAACTGAAACCGATGTAATCGACACAGCCCTGTTTTAACACTGCAAGATCTTCTTCTGTTACGTCGATCTTAAGGTCTTTTCTTTCCCAGTATTTCAAAATATTTACAGGGTATTCCCCTTTTACATGCACATCTGTATAATAATATCTTTTCTGCATGGCTTTTTCAGCCTGCAGTATATCTTCCGGACGGCAGGTAGCCGGATAGATTGGGCACATTGCGATCATGCAGCCAATCTGAAATTTCGGATTAATCTCATGTCCAGCTTTTATCGCTTCGGCACTGGCAACCAGTTCATAGTGAGATGCCTGATACATCAATTCTTCCGCATTTTCTTCCGGTTTAATTATAATCCCGGAATTAGCATAAAGCATAAATCCATCACCGATATCTGCCTGGTTGTTAATCTCATTAAATGTCATCCAATATTTTACTTTGTCTTTGTATCGCTCAAAGCATGTTACTGCAAATTTCACGAAGAAATCAATCAGTTTTCTGTTTCTCCATCCACCGTACTCTTGTACAAGATGCAGAGGCATCTCAAAATGACTCAGTGTGATCACTGGTTCGATCCCATATTTCAGACATTCATCAAACATGTCATCATAGAATTTTAATCCGGCTTCATTCGGCTGTTCTTCATCACCATTTGGGAAGATACGTGTCCATGCGATACTTGTACGGAAACACTTGAATCCCATTTCCGCAAATAAGCGGATATCTTCTTTATAGTAATCATAAAAATCGATTGCTTCATGATTCGGATAATTCTCGCCTTTTAGTATTTCACCTGTTATTCTTCTTCTTGTATTTACATCTCCGCCGGTTACAACGTCCATAATGCTCAAGCCTTTTCCATCTCGATCATAGGCACCCTCCAGCTGATGGGCAGCAACTGCGCCACCCCAGAGAAAATCTTTTCGAAATCCCATTGTTATTTCCTTCCTGTTGTCTTAATTACTTTGTATAATAGCGTTGGGGGCTTTTGCCCCCAACTTTTCTGTTTCTATATTCAATTACATCTTGATGATTATTTCTCATCAATTCTCTTATACAGTGTAATGAATTCATCTGCAAGAATGCGGAATGCTTCTGCACTCATAAGCTGATCTTCTGCATGCATCAGAAGCATGTATCCATTGGAAATTTCACCATTTGCATCCATTGCCAAAAGATCTGCATGAACGTTGTGTCCAAGTGAAAAGGCTTCATCTCCTTGTTTAATCAGCTCTGCTGCCTCATCATATTTTCCTTCTTTCGCACAATGGATCGCATTGATAAAATGTGTTCTTGCTGTACCTACATATGTGATGATCTGAAAACATGACAATTCAAATTTTTCGTTCATTTTTTTCTCCTATCCTGCTATTATTTTTATTCTGATTTTACCAGTCTTCATCCTCATCTTCTACCGGCTGATTCTTCTCCTGAACCAGATTCATCTTGTCAACCTTCTTAATGAATGGCAGATAAACGAAGAATGAAACACAAAGGATCACTAACTGAAGTAAAGCACTTTTCCATCCTGCTAAAAGGAATCCTGAGATAATCGGTGGACAAGTCCATGGGATCTGTGTTGCTCCATATAATGGGCAGATTCCTGTATACAGTGCAAAATACTGGATTAAACATGCGATCACAGGCATTCCAATAAACGGAATTGCAAGCATTGGATTCATAACGACTGGAGCACCAAACAGAATTGGCTCATTGATTCCAAATAATGCCGGAATAATTCCCAATTTACCAAGTGCTTTCAACTGTTTTGATTTTGCAAAGAAGAACATATACATTACAAGTCCGATTGTGATACCTGCACCTGTTATATTGATAAACTGATCATAAAACTGCTGTGTTACAATATGGCCTCCGTTTGCTATTGTAAGTTCTACACCACTGTCAATAATAGCCTGATTTGCAAGGCTGTTTGCCTGTAATAGTCCTGTCATGATTCCACCAACTACTGTTGAACCATGAACTCCGAAGAACCACAGGAATGGTCCTGTAAAGCACATCAGAACTGCTCCACCAAGGGAGTCTGTCATTTTCTGAAGTGGTGTCTGAACAACTTTGTAAATAATTTCAATACCTGTTGTGTCGAATCCAATAGAACAGATACCGTGAATTACTGCAGCCCCTGTCAGGATTACGAATGCCGGGATTAATGCTGAGAATGCATTTGTTACACCTTCCGGAACTCCGGCCGGCATTTTAATACGTATATTTTTCTTCAAGAACCAACAGTAAATAGGCGGTACAATCAATCCGACAATGATTGCTCCAATCATTCCCTGTCCTGCTGTCCATGTCTTATTAATAATTCCACTAACAACTTCTCCACCTTCTGTTGTTATGGACGAAGGCATCAGAATCAAGAATGTTGCCAGTGAAATAATTCCACAGTTGAGTGGTTCCTGATTTTCCAGTTTCGCATAGCTATAGCTGATACCGATAACTGCAATCAACGCACTGATGGAGAATGTTGCGCCACATACCTGATCTAATACTGGTTTGATTCCTGTAGACTCTAATACATCGACAACTGCCTTTACCGGAAAGTTTGACAGGATCAGGAAGATTGATCCGATGATCAGAGGAGACATGGAAGTCACCATACCATTTTTTATTGACTGTATTGCCTTTGTATTAATAAACTTAAGGATTACAGGGATTACTTTTTCGTTAAATTTCTCTTTCATTTGCTACTACCCTTTGCTCTGTTTTTTGCTTTAAATTGTGTATCTTTGTTTTCTCTTATTTATTTTTCGCAAGCTTATATGCAAATTTCAAAACATTCATTCCATTGCACATTCCATAATCCTGCATTGGGATCACATCTACCGGAACCCCTTTTGGATCACAGATCTCTTTTGCTCTGGCAAGCTGATATCCTACCTGTGGTCCGAGCAGTGCTACATCCACGCCTTCAATCACGCGTTCCATCTCTGTAAATGGATATGCTACGATATCAACATCTTTTCCTTTTTCCTTTGCTGCCTCTTCCATCTTCTTTACGAGAAGACTGGTTGACATTCCTGCTGCACAAAATAATCGAATTACCATGATTGTTTCCTCCCTTATTTCTTTCTCATTTGCTCTGATGGTGCTAGTATAACAAGCATTTTTCGTTTTGTCAGCACTTTTTCCTGTTTTTGGTTTCTGTTCCATATAGACGGAATTTGTTACATAAAAAAACAGGGCATTCTACTTTATTGTGTAAAATGCACTGTTTTCCTTTTCCTTTTTTGTATATTATGATACTTTTTAGTGTATTCTGTTTTTTTGTTACTTGTCTGGTTACTATTCGTACCATTACATTCTACAACCTTAATGAAATAAGTCTTCCATATCATTTTAAAACAGATCATCTGTATCGTTATGGACGCCCTTCAATTCTCTTCCGATTAATTCCAAAATAAAAACGACTGCCATCTGGGATGTCAGATCATAATCTTCGTCTTGTTTATATTTATACTCTGAAACATAATAATTTATATTGCAGTCACTCATCTTCGCCAAAGAACAGTTTGCCTTATTTGTAATAGATATCAGGCTGCTCCCTCTTCTTTTCAACTTTTCTGCCAACATCAGTGTCTGTTCCGTCTCTCCTGATACAGACAATGCGATTGTAGCTATTCTCTCACCTTTTCCACGAAATACCGGCGTGAACGGATCATCAATAGCAAATGAAAACCAGCCTACATTATTAAAATATCTTGCCCCATACTTTCCTATAAAAGAAGAATTCCCCACACCTACAAATATAATTGACGATGCCTTTGTAAGTAACTTCACAGCTTCCTGGATATTCTCAGCAAATGCCTGTGTCTGCACCCGTTCAAAGAAATCTTTAACCGCAGTAAGATCCATATTGATTTTCTTCTTTTCCTTGCTGCTGACTTCCTGTTTTAATTTCAAACGGAATTCAGAATATCCCTCGCATCCTACCTTTTTACAAAAGCGAAGGATCGTCGTTGTTGAAACATGAACCGCCTCTGCCAGCTCGCGTACTTTCATATATACTACTTTCTCTTCATTGCTGATGATGTAATTATACACATCCATCTCCAACTGATTAAAGGATTTTATTCATCTCATGCGTAAACATATGAATTCAGTTCCCTTCTGTTTTTCTCTCTATTCCATAATCATATTATGTTCTTTAGAAGCAGTGTTTATCCCGCATTTAATCGTGTTTTTCATTACTTCATCGTCTTCGCCAGTGAATTGAGAAATGCCCACATCTCTGGATTAGCCAATACTTTTGCCAGAAGTTCCGAATCGACTTCATCAGCAACGATTATAAATAGTAGACCTGCTGACTCCTAAGATTTCCTGTAACTCTTGAACTGTATAACATCTTTTTTCTGACATTTCTTTATTCTCTTTTTTGAAATATGAAAAAACAATATCATATCTCATTTCCGATGGTATTGCTGTACATTGCCTGTGCATTAACAATTTCTGATTTTGAAATTGTGTCTGTTGTAACAATGCTTATCTGGATCAGTATTCCAGCTCTTGCTATATATATACGACATGATTTCGGGCATGTCAAGAGCAGACGTCAAAAACGTCCTTCATTTCTATCTCCACAACTTTTTCATCATGGTCTCTCTGTTTCTCACTACCTATATTCATGTTTGACCTCCTTTTCCCTGGACTAAAAAAGCCCAGACTAGATTTTTTGTAAATCTAATCTGAGCGTTTTATATCTCTCAGGTCTGATTTCTCAGACAAGAAAACCAATTTTACAGATTTTTCCACCCCAAAATGAAAAAAGCAGTAATGAATTTTCTTAATCATTACTGCTTCAAACAACTGTTCTCAGGGGGAATCGAACCCCCAACTAGCGCTTAGGAGTTCCCTGTGGCGGTTAGTATGCAGTAGTTCGATTATCCTGTAAGGGACGTTTAACGCCCCAAAAAGCGGAAAAGGGGATTGCACAACGACTCTGTTAATAAACTCTAATATTCAATTATATCCTTTAGAGTGTTAGCAGGCTGTTAGCAAGCCAACCACTTTTTCGGGATTTACTGATAATTTGTTACAATCGTATTTAAAATCATTTATCACAAAGAAACAAGATACCCGTTAGGTTAAATTAGTTTACCAAAGTCGTTCAGAAATGGACGGCTTTTTTCATACCCAAAATCGAAAGGAGAAAGAGAAAATATGAATAAGCTAGTAAAGCGATTGCTGACAGGAACGCTTGCTTTTGCAACCATTCTCACGGCATTACCAGTGACGGCGGTTCATGCTTCCGGCAATCAATATTGGACAGAATCAGCAGAACGTGTCGGCTACATTGAACACGTTATGAATGATGGTTCTATCAAATCTACATTCAATGAGGGACACATGAAAGTTGAGGGCGAAACTGCCTACTGCGTGGATATCAACACCAGTTTTAAGAATGGATATAAAACACGTTCTGACGCAAGTTCCCGTATGAGTAGCGATCAGATTGCGGACGTTGCTCTTTCCTTAGAGTACGTCAAGCAATATACCGCTTCTCATACGAACTTGAATTACAAACAGGGATACTTGCTGGAACAGTGTGTTGTCTGGCAGAGGTTGAGTGAACAGCTCGGCTGGCAGTGCGATAACGTCAGAGCTTCCTATAATGAAATCTCACAGGCAGTACAGAATGAAGTTTACGCTGGTGCGAAAGCATTTGTGAAAGCAAATAAGGGACGCTATGAATGTGGCGGTTACATTTACACTGGCGAAGGACAGGACATCGGACAGTTCTGGGCGAAGTTAAATGTGGAAAATGCAAAGGTCAAAAAGACTTCTTCCAATCCCACTGTCACAGATGGCAATGCCAATTATTCTTTTGAGAGTGCGACATTTGGTGTCTATTCTGATAAGGGCTGTAACAGCCAGCTTGCCACACTTACTGCCGATGGAAACGGCGATACCAAAGAAGTTGAGGTAAAAGCCGGAACAGTTTACATCAAAGAGCTTTCTGCTCCAAAAGGTTACAAGCTGGATTCTACTGTCCATGCCTTAAATGTGGAAGTTGGAAAAACAGCGACTTTGACTGTTGCCGACACTCCAAAAGTTACAGAAACTTTGATTGATTTATTCAAAATTGACATGGAAACAGGCAAATCCAGTCCACAAGGAACTGCTTCTTTAGAGGGTGCAGAGTTCACATGGAGCTATTATGATGGTTACTACAATGCAGACAATCTTCCTGCAAAGGCTACCCGTACATGGACAACCAAAACTGTTGCCGAAAAAGACAGTGACGGAACTATCCATTATGTATCCAGACTTGCCGACAGCTACAAAGTATCCGGCGACAGCTTCTATACACAGGACGGTAAAAATGTATTGCCACTTGGTACACTCACTGTCACAGAAACAAAAGCACCAAACGGCTACTTATTAGATGGTGCATATATGCAGGCTGACGGAAGTTCCGAACAGATTAAGGGAACGTACCTTACACAGATTTCCGAAGATGGCGAACTTGCCGTACTTTCTGGAAGCAATCAGTATTCCGTATCCGACAAGGTTATCCGTGGCGGTGTAAAAATCCAGAAACGTGACCTTGAAACAAAGGATACCAAAGCACAGGGAAGTGCGACCTTACAGTACACAGAATTTAATATCATTTCCTTAAATGACAGTCCTGTACTGGTTGAGGGAAAATTATACAGCAAGAATGAAACTGTCAAGAAGATTCAGACAGGAATTGACGGAATCGCTTCTACTTCTGCTGATTTACTCCCTTACGGAAATTACAGATTAGAAGAAAGCAAAGCACCAGAGGGCTACTTGACAGATGGTGCAAAGGCAATCGACTTTTCTATCACGGAAGATGGAAAAATCGTGGACTTGACCGACAAATCCCACTCTGTCTACAACCAGATTAAACGTGGCGATATTGAGGGTGTAAAAATCGGTGCAGGTACACACAAACGTCTTGCAGGTGTTCCATTCAGAATTACAAGCAAGACAACGGGAGAATCCCATATTGTAGTTACTGACAAAAACGGTCAGTTCTCCACTGCTTCAAGCTGGGCTTCCCACAAGGTCAATACCAATGCCGGAAAATCCAGTGAGGACGGTGTATGGTTTGGAACATCTGAACCAGACGACAGAAAAGGTGCATTACTTTATGATACCTATGTGATTGAGGAATTAAAGTGTGATTCCAACGCCGGATTTAAGCTGATTCCAGCTTTTGGGGTGGTCGTATCCAGAAATAAAGTGACCGTAAATTTAGGGACACTGACCGATGAATATGAAAAAGAAATCACAATCCATACCACAGCTACCGACAAGAAAACTGGCGAAAAAATGATTGTTGCCGGAAAAGACATCAAGATCGTGGACAAAGTCACACTTGATGGCTTGGAAGTTGGAACAAAATATAAATTATCCGGCTGGCAGATGTTAAAGGAAGAAAATGCCGAACTTCTGATTGACGGGAAATGTGTAGACAGTGATTATACCTTTACTGCTGACAGCGAAAAAATGACGGTTGAGATTACTTACAGTTTTGACGGTTCAGCTCTTGGCGGTCAGAACCTTGTTACTTTTGAGGAATTGTACGATATAAGCAATCCGAAAGAGCCTGTCAAGGTTGCCGAACATAAGGACATCAACGATGATGGACAGACCGTTCTTATCACAGAACGTATCATCAAAATCCATACGACCGCTACGGACAAGAACGGCAAGAAAGAAATCGAAGCCGGAAAAGATGTAACGATTGTGGATAAAGTCACATTAGATGGGCTGGAAGTTGGAACAAAATACAAACTTTCCGGCTGGCAGATGTTAAAAGAGGAAAATGCAGAACTTCTGATTGATGGAAAGAAAGTATCCAATGATTATGAGTTTACAGCCGACAATGAAAAAATGACAGTTGAGATTGCATTTACTTTTGATGGTTCTTCTCTTGGTGGCAAGAGCCTTGTCACATTTGAGGAATTATACGATATGACCAATCCAGACGAACCAAAGAAAGTGACAGAACATAAGGACATCACAGACGATGGACAGACTGTGACAATCAAGGAAGTGCCGGAAGTCCCAGACACACCAAAGGATACCGACACGCCGGATACACCATCTACGGTTACTAAGACAAGTGACAGCCCAAAAACAGGCGACAATACCAATATCTATGCTTATCTTGCCATGCTCGGTCTTTCCTGCGTAGGGCTTGGCGGTATGCTTTACTTCAAACGCCGTAAAAAGAAATCATAAGGCGGTAATGTAGCGGTTGGTAGAGCGTTCAAGGTCGCCACCCTTTTTGCAACTTCACGCTCCCGTGAAGCTCTGATTTACGGGGGCGTGAAGTCCACTAAGGGCGTGGGGAGTGTAGCTCCCCACAAAGTACAGCAGGAAAGAACTTACAAATAGAAAGAAAAGAGGTCAATTATTATGGAATTAAGATTTGTCGTACCAAACATGGAAAAGACATTTGGAAACTTGGAGTTTGCCGGAGAAAATACTACGGAACAGCAGAGAATCAACGGACGTATGGCTGTCATTAACAGAAGCTACAACCTGTATTCCGATGTGCAGAGAGCTGATGATGTAGTTGTGACGCTTCCTGCCAAAGCCGGCGAAAAACATTTCTTGCCGGAGCAGAAAGTAAAACTTATCAATCCACGAATTACTACCGATGGTTATAAAATCGGGGAACGTGGATTTGTCAATTATATCTTGCTTGCAGACGATATGTTACCAGCAGAAAGTAAATAAGGGGGTATTCAGATTATGAGATTAGCAAATGGAATCGTCATTGATAAAGAAAAAGACTTTTGGAGTGTTGAAGTTCTCCGCATTACGACGTGAGGTTCATGTACAGAATGAAGATGGAACGGTCAGTGAAGAAATCAAGGAGCGTACTTACGATTTGAAGTGCAACACACAGGGACGCATGATACAGGTATCCGTTCCGGCGACTGTTCCGTTAAAGGACTATGACTACAACGCCGAAGTGGAACTTATCAATCCTGTTGCAGATACGGTAGCCAATGCAAATTACCGTGGTGCAGATGTGGACTGGTATGTAAAAGCAGACGATATTGTTTTGAAGAACAAAGGCACTCATGCCGGAAATCCACAGAACAATGCTCCACAGCAACCGCCGAAGAAATAAGAGGTGTTAGCGTATGACGTGGAAAAAGAAAGGTAACAGGATTCGTGCCAGTGATAAATCACTGGTCTATCACTTTTGTATCGGCTGGCTGTTGCTCCTGTTCATTGCGGTGTTCCTGCTTCTGAATCTGAGACAGCTTCTTGTTACCGACTGGAAAGATTTTAACCTGCTCCATGCCGGAATCACATGGACTGCCTACAATTCCATTACGGTTCTGATAGCGACTGGTGTTTGTGCATTGGTCGCTTTTCTCTACTACCGTTACGGATATGACCGTATCAAGCGGTTGTTACACCGACAAAAGCTGGCTCGTATGGTGCTGGAAAATAAATGGTATGAAGCAGAAAACACCAAAGACAGCGGATTTTTTCACTGACCTGCAAAGCAGATCCAGAGAAAAAATCGTGTGGTTTCCGAAAATCTACTACCAGATGGACAACGGCTTGCTCCATATCCTGTGTGAAATCACAATGGGAAAATATCAAGAACAGCTCCTGTCCTTAGAGGATAAGCTGGAATCGGGGCTGTATTGTGAGCTGACCGACAAGACACTGCATGATGGATACATCGAATACACCCTGCTTTATGATATGATAGCGAACCGTATTTCGATTGATGAAGTGATTGCCGAAAATGGCGGTCTGCGGTTAATGAAAAATCTGGTGTGGGAATATGATTCACTTCCCCATGCCCTTATTTGCGGTGGTACAGGTGGTGGAAAGACCTATTTTCTGCTGACCATCATTGAAGCATTGCTTAGAACCAATGCGGATTTATACATTCTTGACCCGAAGAACGCTGACCTTGCAGACTTGGGGACGGTCATGGGAAATGTCTACCACACGAAAGACGATATGATTGACTGCGTCAATGCCTTTTATGAGGGCATGGTCACACGCTCGGAAGAAATGAAACTGCACCCGAACTACCGCACAGGAGAAAACTACGCCTATCTGGGGCTTGCTCCACAATTCCTTATCTTTGATGAATATGTGGCGTTTTTGGAAATGCTGACGACAAAGGAAAGCACTGCCCTGTTAAGCCAGCTAAAGAAAATCGTTATGCTCGGCAGACAGGCTGGATACTTTCTGATTGTGGCTTGCCAGCGTCCAGACGCAAAGTATTTCGGGGACGGTATCAGAGATAACTTCAACTTTCGTGTGGGGCTTGGTCGCATGAGTGAACTTGGCTACGGTATGCTCTTTGGAAGCGATGTAAAAAAAACAGTTTTTTCCAGAAGCGAATCAAAGGGCGTGGATACTGTGATGTGGGAACAAGTGTTATATCGGATTTTACACTCCGCTTGTACCCAAAGGATATGATTTCTTGGGTACGATTGGGAAACTTGCACACATAAGGCAGGACGGACAAGTGGCGTGCGGAGCGAAAGCCACAGGTACGGACTAGCCTTGCTGGTGTGGCGGTAGCCACGCCAGCATATATCAAGCCCCTCGGTATCTAACAGAGGGGCACAAATCACAAGGAAACATACACAAAAGTTGCCGATTCTTGGCTCAAATCAAGCGTTTGGTAGCTTTTTTTACTGCTGTGACATCGGATACAAAATGTCACAGTTTTTTCGTAAAGGGGGTATCGCACTGAATGATACAGAGTGGATACAGGATTTTGCAGACAGGCGTTTGCAGTACGGTGTATCCCAGACGAAACTTGCGGTCATGGCTGGAATCAGCCGTGAACATTTAAGCCGTATCGAATCCGGCAAAGTAGCGGTCACAGAGGAAATGAAAATGAAACTACTGGAAGCTCTGGAAAAATTCAATCCAGAAGCACCGCTTACCATGCTGTTTGATTATGTGAGGATACGGTTTCCGACACTGGATATTGGACATATCATTAAGGACATCTTACAGCTCAATATCCAGTACATGATACATGAGGACTTCGGGCATTACAGCTACACGGAACACTACTACATCGGAGATATTTTGTATATACTTCCCCCGATGAAGAAAAAGGTGTCCTGCTGGAACTGAAAGGAAAAGGCTGTCGCCAGTTTGAAAGTTATCTGCTGGCACAGGAACGGAGCTGGTATGATTTCCTTATGGACGCTCTGGTGGACGGTGGTGTGATGAAACGCCTTGACCTTGCCATCAATGACCATACGGGAATGTTAGATATTCCAGAACTGACCGAAAAATGCCGGAATGAGGAATGTGTATCGGTGTTCCGTTCCTTTAAGTCCTATGCTTCCGGCGAACTGGTCAAGCATGAGGAACAGGACAAGGCTGGTATGGGGTATACGCTTTATATCGGTTCACTGAAAAGTGAGGTGTACTTCTGTGTCTATGAAAAAAGCTATGAGCAGTACATCAAACTTGGGATTCCCATTGAGGAAGCACCCATAAAAAACAGATTTGAAATACGGTTGAAAAATGAACGTGCTTATTATGCTGTCCGTGACCTGCTGACTTACTATGACGCTGAACGGACGGCATTTTCTATTATCAACCGTTATGTACGCTTCGTGGATAAGGAAGCAGACAAGAAACGGAGCGACTGGAAATTATCTGTCCGCTGGGCGTGGTTCATCGGGGAAAACAGAGAGCCGTTAAAGCTCACGACCAAACCCGAACCCTACACACTGGACAGAACCCTACGCTGGATTCAACGGCAGGTTGACCCGACACTCAAAATGCTGGAAACAATCACAGCGAAAACAGGGATTGATTATCTGAAAGAAATCCGTAAATCCACGAAACTGACAGAAAAGCATTACAAGATAATCGAACAACAGACCACATCTACCGAAGATGTGATTTTAGAAAAGGAGAATTGAAAAATGCAACGATTATTATTTGACTTCCTGTTCTTCTCTTTCGGGGGAACAGTTGGCGTGATTGCCATGTGTATTTTACAGGTTGGCAGACAGTCTGACCGAAAAATGATGGAACTGAAAGGAGAAAAGAAAGCATGAATTTTGGACAGAACCTTTATAACTGGTTTTTAAGCAACGCACAGAGCCTTGTGCTGATGGCGATTGTTGTTATCGGAATCTACTTGGGATTCAAGCGTGAGTTTTCCAAACTCATCGGATTCTTGGTAGTTGCCTTAATAGCCGTTGGTCTTGTATTCAATGCATCCGGCGTAAAAGACGTATTGTTACAGTTATTCAATAAGATTATTGGAGCGTAAAATTAAGAATCCCACATTTTGAACACAAACTTGTGGTAATATACTAATATCATTAAAATGTTTAAAGGAGATTCTTATTATGGTTAGATACAGTATTGAAATCGGACAGCAAGAACAAGATATTTTAAAAGAAATCGTTTTAGCCAGTGATAAAAATGTAAAGAAACGTAAATTTGCAACAGGGTTATCGTCTGTGATGGCTGTCATAATGTTAATATACACGATTCTTTGCTTTATGAATAGTCGTATTGGCTATGGTATTATTGGATTATTATTTTCAGTTTTCTTTATCTGGATTATCATAAACGGAGCTAACACATTTCAGAAAAAAGTAATAAATATTGTTCATTCAAAGATGGATAATAAATTGACTTCGGGAAAACGTGAATATTGTTTTGATACCGATGGTATTACAGTTAGTTCTGATATCGGTAACGGGACTAATCATTGGAACGCCTTTAAATGTTGGGGGATTTTCAGAAATTACATATATATCAGAACAATAAAAAATGAAATGGTTCTTGTTAATCAAAATGATTTGTCTGAAAATGATGTAAAAGAGTTAAAATCCCTTTTGAGTCAGAATTTAAAAGAAGAAACGCTTTAATATTGTTTTAGAGTTAAGCAGTCTTTCAGTTATGATCGACTGCTTTTTTCATACTCAAAAATAGAAGAAAGGACTGAATTACGATGGAAGAATGTAGCGTATTGATTGAAACGACCAAATCAGCAGAGGATAAAACCTCTCGCTGGTTCGATTTACCCATTGATTATGAGCTGTTCCGTGACCTGCTCGGCGTGGAAGCTGACAGTGGCGATTATCAAATCACAGATATGAAGCTCCCCTTTGCTGGCGATATTGTAAGGACAACTTCTGTCAGACGATTAAACAAGCTATACTTTGCTTACACGGATTTATCGCCAGAAGTTCAGCAGGCATACAAAGACTTGATTCCTTATTTTGGCGGTGTTGAGGATTTGTTGCAGGAATCCGAAGAATTTTTGTTTTATCCAGAGTGTCACAACATCATGGATGTTGCCCGTTACCGCTTGGAGCATAACATTGAATTTTCTGCTCTTTCCGAAAAAGGAAAGAAATATTTTAATCTGGAAGCCTACGCCCATGAACTGGAAGAAAAAGGACGTTATGCTCTCTGCAACAACGGTATGTTCAAACTTTGACAGGTGGTATTGCTTATGGCAGAAATGAAAGTATTTGTTATCAATCTTGATGAACAGGAAAAAGATACAGGCTGTGCATGGTTTACACTTCCCTGCAACATAGAAGCATTAAAACAATCCATTGGCTTACCGCCGGACAGTGACCGTTATCTTATCAGTGATTATGATTTTCCTTTGAAATCCTGCAAGATACAGACCTCGACTTGCTAAATAATGTCTGCCTTGCAATTTCAGAGAGTGAAATCCCACACGAAGATATACCTGCAATTCAAAGAGAATGGTTTTCAAACCTGCAAGAGCTGGAAGCCGGACTTTGCAATATTACATACCATCGGAACTGTTCAGATATGGAAGAAACATCAGAATATTTCCTGTGTGTGCATGGCAGATTTTATGAATACAATGAGTGAAAGGAAGTGACCGTTTATGATTGATGATATGCAAGTCTATATAGCCAATCTTGGCAAGTACAATGAGGGAGAACTGGTCGGGGACTGGTTCTCTTTTCCGTTGGACGAAGAAGTGATTGCAGAACGTATCGGCTTAAATGCAGAGTACGAAGAATACGCAATCCATGATACGGACAACTTCCCGATGGAGATTAGCGAATATATCTCCATTTCGGAACTGAACCGTATCTATGAGCAGTTAGAAGAATTACCAGATTACCTACTGGACGACTTGGACAGTTTCGTATCCTATTATGGAAGTCTGGAAGAACTGGTGGAGCATAAAGATGACATCATTCTGTATTCCGGCTGTGAAACGATGACCGATGTAGCCTACTATCTGATTGATGAAGAACAGGCACTCGGAGAAATCCCGTCCTCTTTACAGAACTATATCGACTATGAAGCCTACGGGCGTGACCTCGATATAGAGGGGACATTTATTGCAACAAACGCTGGTATCTGTGAGGTACTGCGTTAAGGGCTGGCAGATCAGCACCGCCACTGGTGCTACTGTCAGCTTTTCTCTTGGGGGCAGTCTGGGAAATCCGGCTGTCCCTGTTGTTAGGAAAATGAAGAAAGGAGCATTTACAAGTGAAGAAAATCCGAAGTTATACAAGTATCTGGAACGTGGAAAAGGTACTGTATGCCATCAATGATGTAAACCTGCCATTCCCTGTGACCTTTACCCAGATTACATGGTTCGTGCTGACGGAATTTATCATCATTCTGTTTGCAGACGTACCGCCACTTTCCATGATTGAGGGTGCATTTTTAAAATATTTCGGGATTCCCGTTGCCCTTACATGGTTTATGTCACAGAAAACCTTTGACGGGAAAAAGCCATACAGTTACATCAAGACGATGGTGCTGTATGCCCTGCGTCCCAAAGTGACTTATGCCGGAAAAGCCGTGAACCTGCATAAGCAGAAATTTGAGGAAACTATCACGGCAGTAAGGAGTGTGACCTATGTTCCCGATTAAATATATCGACAATAACCTTGTCTGGAATAAGGACAATGAGGTGTTCGCCTACTATGAGCTGATACCGTACAATTATTCATTCTTATCCCCAGAACAGAAATACCTTGTGCATGACAGCTTCCGTCAGCTTATCGCACAGTCCCGTGAGGGAAAGATTCATGCGTTGCAGATTGCAACTGAAAGTTCAATCCGAAGCATACAGGAACAGTCAAAGAAGCTGGTAACTGGAAAGCTCCGTGAGGTAGCAATCCAAAAGATAGACGACCAGACCGAAGCCCTTGTATCCATGATAGGCGACAATCAAGTAGATTACCGTTTCTTTCTGGGATTCAAGCTCATGGTCACAGAGGACGAAGTCAATCTGAAGAACATCAAAAAATCGGTATTTCTGACATTCCGTGAGTTTTTGAATGAGGTAAGGCATACGCTGATGAATGACTTTGTTTCCATGAGCAATGATGAAATCAACCGTTATGTGAAGATGGAGAAATTACTGGAAAACAAAATCTCCCGTAGGTTCAAAATCCGCCGACTGGAAGCCAAAGACTTTGCGTATCTGATGGAACACCTCTACGGCAGGGACGGGATAGCTTATGAAGATTATGTGTATCCTCTGCCAAAAAGAAAATTAAAAAGGGAAACACTGATTAAGTATTATGACCTTATCCGTCCTACCCGTTGTGTGGTGGAAGAAAGCCAGCGATATTTGCGTCTGGAACATGAGGACAGCGAAAGCTATGTATCCTACTTTACGGTCAATGCCATTGTCGGGGAGCTGGACTTCCCATCATCGGAAATCTTTTATTTCCAGCAACAGCAGTTCACATTCCCTGTGGATACGTCTATGAATGTTGAGATTGTCGGGAATAAGAAAGCCTTAACCACTGTCCGTAACAAGAAAAAGGAATTAAAGGACTTGGATAATCACGCCTATCAAGCCGGAAATGAAACAAGTTCAAATGTGGTGGAAGCCTTGGACAGTGTCGATGAACTGGAAACAGATTTAGACCAGAGCAAGGAAAGTATGTACAAGTTAAGTTACGTCATACGGGTGTCTGCACCCGATCTTGACGAACTGAAACGCCGTTGTGATGAAGTCAAGGACTTTTACGATGATTTGAATGTGAAGCTGGTACGTCCTGCCGGAGATATGATGGGACTGCATGGAGAGTTTCTTCCTGCCAGCAAGCGTTATATCAATGATTATATCCAGTATGTGAAATCCGATTTTTTAGCCGGACTTGGCTTCGGTGCTACCCAGATGTTGGGCGAAAATACAGGAATCTATATCGGATATTCCGTGGATACGGGAAGAAATGTCTACCTACAACCGTCCCTTGCCAGTCAAGGGGTAAAAGGTACGGTCACAAATGCGTTGGCTTCTGCTTTTGTCGGTTCGCTTGGTGGTGGAAAATCATTCTGTAATAACCTGCTGGTGTATTATTCCGTTCTGTTCGGTGGACAGGCAGTTATCCTAGACCCGAAAAGCGAGCGTGGAAACTGGAAAGAAACACTGCCGGAGATTGCAGAGGAAATCAACATTGTAAATCTTACTAGCGACAAGGAAAATGCAGGGCTTCTTGACCCGTTTGTAATTATGAAAGATAAAGAGGACGGAGCTACACTGGCAAAAGAAATTTTAACATTTTTAACAGGTATCTCAACCCGTGATGGAGACAAGTTCCCTGTGCTTATCAGTGCAATCAGCAAAGTATCAGAAAGTGAACAAAGAGGATTGCTAAATGTTATCACAGAATTACGGAAAGAAAATACGCCTATTTCAAACCATATCGCAAATCATATTGACAGTTTTACAAATTATGATTTTGCACACCTGCTCTTTTCAGACGGAACAGCGAAAAATACTATCAGTCTGGATAACCAGCTCAATATCATACAGGTTGCGGATTTGGTTCTGCCGGATAAAGATACTACTTTTGACGAATACACGACCATTGAATTATTATCGGTGGCAATGTTGATTGTAATATCTACCTTTGCCTTAGACTTTATCCATTCAGACCGAAGCATTTTTAAGATTGTAGACCTTGATGAAGCATGGGCGTTCTTAAATGTGGCACAGGGCGAAACACTCTCAAATAAGCTGGTGCGTGCTGGTAGAGCCATGAACGCCGGAGTTTATTTCGTGACACAATCCTCTGGGGACGTATCGAAAGAAAGTCTGAAAAATAACATCGGTTTAAAGTTTGCGTTCCGCTCCACAGATACCAATGAAATCAAACAGACCTTAGAGTTTTTCGGACTGGACAGTGAGGACGAAAACAACCAGAAACGGTTGAGGGATTTGGAGAACGGACAATGCTTAATGCAGGATTTATACGGGCGTGTCGGCGTGGTACAGATACACCCTGTCTTTGTAGAACTGCTCCATGCCTTTGATACCAGACCGCCGATAAAAAGTGAGGTGGATTTGGAATGATGAAATCTGTCACAAAAGAAAAGGTATTCCATGTACTGAAACTGGTACTGCTTGCCGTGACCGTCACGCTGGTACTGTTGTCCCTGCTTGGGACGGTAGCTCATGCGTCTGGACTGGTCGATGATACGGTCAATGCAGACAACCTGTATTCAAAGTATCCGCTTTCCAATTATCAGCTTGATTTCTATGTGGACAATAGCTGGTCTTGGCTTCCGTGGAACTGGCTGGACGGCATTGGAAAATCGGTGCAGTACGGGCTTTACTGTATCACAAACTTTGTCTGGACAATCAGCCTGTATCTTAGCAATGCCACAGGGTATGTGGTGCAACAGGCGTATAAGCTGGACTTTATCAATGATATGGCAGACAGTATCGGGAAAAGTATCCAGACACTCGCCGGAGTGACCGAAAACGGATTTTCCAGCAGTGGATTCTATGTGGGATTCCTGCTCATTATCATTTTGATTGTAGGTGTTTATACCGCCTATACAGGGCTTCTCAAACGGGAAACAAGCAAGGCACTTCACGCCGTTATCAACTTTGTGGTGGTATTTATCGTGTCTGCGTCCTTTATTGCCTACGCTCCCAATTATATCCAGAAAATCAATGATTTCAGTTCAGACATCAGCACCGCTTCTCTGGATTTGGGGACAAAAATCATGCTCCCCGATTCACAAAGCAAAGGCAAGGACAGTGTAGACCTTATCCGTGACAGCCTGTTTGCGATACAGGTAGAAAAACCGTGGCTGTTATTACAGTTCGGAAACAGCGATACCGAAGAAATCGGGGCTGACCGTGTGGAAGCTCTGGTATCTGCCAGCCCGTCAGACGAAGATGGGGAAACAAGGGAAAATGTTGTGAAAACAGAGATTGAGGATAACGACAATGACAACCTTACCATTCCACAGGTCGTCAACCGTCTTGGCATGGTGTTCTTCCTTCTCATTTTCAATCTCGGTATCACAATCTTTATCTTCCTGCTTACCGGCATGATGTTATTTTCCCAGATACTTTTTATCATATATGCCATGTTTTTGCCTGTCAGCTTTTTACTGTCCATGATACCGACTTATGAGAACATGGCGAAACAGGCAGTTGTCCGTGTGTTCAATGCCATTATGACAAGAGCCGGAATCACACTGATTGTGACCGTGGCATTTTCAATTTCCAGTATGTTCTACAACATTTCCACAGATTATCCGTTCTTCATGGTGGCGTTTTTGCAGATAATCTGTTTTGCCGGAATCTACATGAAGCTCGGAGAAATAATGAGTATGTTCAGTCTTAATGCCAATGACAGCCAGCAGATAGGTCGCCGGATTTTCCGTAGACCGATGGTGTTCATGCGACACAGGGCAAGACGTATGGAACGCCGACTTGCAAGGGCTGTGGGTACAGGAAGTATGGTCGGAGCTGGTACTGGTGCAGTCGCTGGTTCTGCTTATAATCACTCTCGTTCTACACATAAAAATACGCCAGCCAGACCACAAAGGAATAATGATATTTCCGTGGGAAGCCGTGTCGGTTCTGCGGTAGGTGCTGTAATGGATACAAAAAATAAAGTCCGTGACAGTGCTTCTTCTCTGAAAGAAAATGTGAAAGACTTACCGACACAGGCTGGTTATGCTGTTCACTCTGCAAAACAGAAAGCAAAGGATAATGTATCAGATTTTAAGCGTGGCGTTGTGGAAGAACGGGAAAACCGACAGGAACAGCGTACACAGAAACGCAATCAGCACAGGGAAAATATCTCACAGAAAAAGCAGGAATTACAGAAAGCACAGGAAGCAAGACAGACAGTTCATGCGAATGGATCAGCGACAGCCGGAGCTACCAGAAGCCATGAACGCCCTGTTGCCACACCTGTTCCAAAACCTGCACAGACCGATACAGTTACTAAGCCGGATATGAAACGTCCTGTTACTTCTTCTGTGATAAAAAATGCAGAAGTCAAGGCTGGAAAAGAAAATGTCCGAACCAATATCAGACAGGAACAACAGGTCAAATCTGTTGCCAGAACGAATCAGTCAAACGTAGCGGAATCCAGAAGTAATCAAAAGAAAACAACCGTACAGAAACAGGTCAACCAAAAACAAAATCGTAAGACTGTTACGAAGCAACCAGAGAAAGGACGGAAGAAATGAGATTAAAGCGTATCCTTATCATAGGTACGATATTCCCAGTCCTTTTCTCCCTCGTCCTCTTTTTCGGGATACTGATTTCCGGCGAAGATGACGACAGTTCCAACAGCTATTCGCCTGTCTATTCTGGCATGAACCTGTCAGCCGATGTCCTCAAACATCAGCCGATGGTAGAAAAATACGCCAGAGAAAACGGTATCTCGGAGTATGTGAACGTCCTGCTTGCCATCATACAGGTGGAAAGTGGCGGTACGGCTACCGATGTCATGCAGTCCAGTGAAAGTCTGGGACTACCGCCAAACTCATTAAGTACAGAAGAATCCATTAAGCAGGGGTGTAAATATTTTGCGTCCCTGCTTTCTTCGTGTAAAGCAAAAGGCATGACAGACATTAACGTGGTCATTCAGTCTTATAACTATGGTGGTGGCTATGCAGACTATGTGGCGAAGAACGGAAAAAAGCACAGCTTCAATCTTGCGGAGAATTTCGCAAAGAATAAATCCGGCGGTACAAAAGTGACCTATACGAACCCGATAGCGGTCAGTAAAAATGGTGGCTGGCGTTATAACTACGGGAATATGTTCTATGTGGAGCTGGTCAACCAATATCTGACCGTGAAGCAGTTCAGTAACGAAACGGTACAGGCGGTTATGAATGAAGCATTGAAATATCAAGGTTGGAAATATGTCTATGGTGGCAGTAATCCGAACACCTCTTTTGACTGTTCTGGTCTTACCCAGTGGTGCTACGGAAAAGCCGGAATCAGCCTGCCACGAACCGCACAGGCACAGTATGACGCAACCCAGCATATCCCATTGTCACAGGCACAGGCTGGCGATTTGGTCTTTTTCCATTCTACTTACAATACCAGTGACTATGTTACACATGTAGGAATCTATGTAGGAAACAATCAGATGTATCATGCCGGAAATCCAATCGGCTATACTGATTTGACCTCTGCCTACTGGCAACAGCACATCATTTGTGCCGGAAGAATCAAACAATAGAAAGGACTTGAAATATGTTTAAGAAGAAAGAAAAAACAGAGAAAGCACCTAAGAATAAGAAAGTGCGTACCATGAAAGTCGGGACACATAAGAAATCTGTCCTGCTGTTGTGGGCGGTGCTTCTGGCAAGCACCAGTTTTGGTGTGTATAAGAACTTTACTGCCATTGACACCCACACGGTACATGAAAAAGAAATCATTCAGCTAAGATTGAACGATACCAACGCTATTGAGAATTTCGTCAAGAACTTTGCGAAAGCCTACTACTCATGGGATACCAGCAAGGAAGCCATTGAAGCAAGGACAACAGAAATCAGTAAATACCTTACCAAAGAATTGCAGGACTTGAACGCCGATACCATCAGAACCGATATACCAACCAGTGCTACTGTTACAAATGTGCTGGTCTGGAACGTGGGACAGTCTGGAACGGACGATTTTACTGTTGCCTACGAAGTAGATCAGCAGGTAAAAGAGGGCGAACAGACACAGGCAGTCACAGAAAACTACACCGTGACCGTTCATGTGGATAAGGACGGTGCAATGGTCATTACCCAGAATCCTACCCTTGCTCCGGCAATGCAGAAATCAAAGTATGAACCGAAAGCACAGGAAGCCGATGTCAGTGTCAACTCCGATACTGTCAAGGACGCTACCGCTTTCTTGGAAACATTCTTTAAACTCTATCCGACAGCTACGGAAAAAGAACTTGCCTATTATGTCAAAAACGGCGTGCTTGCTCCTGTATCCGGCGACTATGTATTTTCGGAACTGGTAAACCCTGTCTTTACCAAAGACGGCGATAATCTCAAGGTCAGTGTGTCTGTAAAGTATCTGGATAACAAGTCGAAAATGACGCAAATCTCACAGTATGAGCTTGTGTTACATAAGGACGATAACTGGAAGATTGTAGAATAAATATTACAGCAGAATAGTATGGTAATTTGTTGCTTTATCTATACTATTCTGCGTTTTGTTATGGTATAGTATGAATTAAAGAATGTACAATCAAATAAAAAGGAGATATTGATATGGGTTTATTCAGCAAATTCAAAAAAGGAAAAACCATCTATTGATTGGAGTAATGCGTATACTGCAACACCAAAGTTTTATGGTAAACCAGATGGCACTCCATTTGGTGCAATTAGCATTAACAGAGGGTACAGAAACAATTTTACCAAAACTCCACAGAATGAATATGCGGTAGATGGAAAATCAAGTACCAGATTGGAAAATGGTATTTGTAAGTACAACAAAGGATTCTATTATTGGGGATTGCGATTATTTTATTGCATTGCAAAAATTAGAAAAATATATTTTAGATTCTAATGCCAATACAATTTTAGTGAAAGGCTTGTCTTTAGACGAAATTAGAAGCTATTTAAAGAGATAAACTCTAATCTGCTTGGATTTTTAAAAAAACTAATGAGTAATATATAATTATTCATTAGTTTTTCTTTCATATTTTGTGGTATTATCGAATGGAAATAAATTTATTCAGAAAGGTTGATGGTTAGATGTTGGGTATCTAAAAAAACGTGATACAAAACAAGTATTTAAAGCGATTGCACATCAACAGGGTGTTTCCGTATCAGAAGTAAAAGAACGTATTCAGTCAACCATTGATGAAATGTATTACAGCGATGACCCAGATGTGCAAGCTGAATTTTCAAGTTATTTTGGAAAGAAACGACCTACACCAGAAGAATACGTTTATACGATGGCAACAAAAATTAAATACTGATTTTATGAAAAATCATCACTTCTTTAACCTGTACATTAACTGTGCAGGTCTTTTTTTGTCGTTTTTTATCGAATTGAACAATTTTTGCCTTTCTCGTCGGCTATATATTGAGGGCAAATATAAATTTTATCTAAAATAGCGATTATTTTTTCAAATCACTTAGCAACTGCCCTGTTTTTTTCTTATATGGAGTGGAAAGAGGGATAGATACAAAACAGCACAGGGAGGAGGTGAGAACGTGAAACCATCTGACTTCCAGAAAACTGTAATGTGTCGTTTTGATAGTTGTTTAAAAAAAACTGTTTTCGGAGTTGTAAAAGATTACTACAAAGAGCTGAAAAAGAATCAAGCAGAAGCTATCCCCTTTTGTGAGCTTCCCGACATTATCATAGATAAAGTTGCTATATGGGATACATATAAAACGGATTACACTACTTTCAATATATGTGGACATGACATTTATGTATATGACGATGAGCTGGCAAAAGTTATTAAACAATTATCTGACCGTTACCGTGAAAATGTACTTATGTACTATTTCTTGGATATGAGTGATACGGAAATTGCAAAATTGCAGAATATATCCCGAAGTGGTGTATTTCAAAACCGACACTATGCATTAAAACAAATGAAAAAGTCATTAGAGGAGGAACATTAGTATTTGAAACAAAAACGTTCGTATAAGAAGCCATCATTTTATGTGATTTCATCGGCTATGGACGGCGACAAAATTTCCATTGATAAAATCTTAGATTTCTATGACCCGTATATATCAAAAAGCTGTATTCGCCCATTATATGATGAATACGGAAATGTATATATCGCTGTGGATATGGAGTTAAAAGGTCGTATCAGAGAAGCCATTATGAAAATGATATTGGAATTTGACATAAAAATCGAATAGGTAATATCTGCGGAACGCTTCATATAAGCACTTCCCTCTTTCCTGTTCCGCTTACTTCTTAGCTTGCCATTTTGTATCAGTCTATTTAACAAAACAGATTGATACAGGCTGACAAGAGCCTAATAGTTCTTTGACAACTGAATAATGCAGACAGATACGTTTGTGCTTGCAGTGAGCCATCAGAGATTGTACGCCGTGACTTTTCCAATCGGGAGATAGCGATTCATGCAATGATCTGGGAGCGACCGTTGGAAAAGTCGTTCTGCCATGACCTGCAACACAGGATAATGATACACCCGTATGACACGGTTCAGCCCACAGGAATGGGAATGGTTGAGATACCAGTGGAGCTTGCCAAAGCCATTTGTCTGCATATAAAAAGTATTAGCAAAAGTGTTAGCAACGGCAAAAAACATATCCGCAAGAGTTATTGATATGCTATAATGACCTTGTTAAACGTATGTATTTTGCTGTTATCACACGGAAAGGAGTTATTATTACTCGTGATAAGTGATACATCAAATACAGAAACTCCCAAAAAGGAGAAAAAGACATATACAGTAGAGGAAATTGCAGAACAATTATGTGTGAGTAAAAAAGTGGCTTACGCATTGGTTAAAAGTGGACAGTTCGCTTATGTTCGTGCTGGTAGAACCATACGGGTATCTAAGGATTCTTTCGATAAATGGTTAAATCAAAATTAACTGTTAAGGAGAGAATATATTATGGCTTCAATCAAAAAAAGAAAATCAACATTTTCCGTTATTTACTGGTATTTAGACAATGCAGGGGAACGTAAACAGAAATGGGATACGTTAGAGACAAAGAAAGAAGCAAAGCAGAGAAAAGCATTTGTTGAGTATTATCAAGAAAAATATGGTTATGTGATTGTTCCCTTAGAGGAACAGTTTGCACGCCAGATTGATGAATCAAAAAAAGAACTTGATAGTACCGATGAAGATATTACGCTTTGTGACTTTTTAAAAATATTTGTCAATCTCTATGGTACGTCAAAATGGTCGCCTAGTACATTTAGTAGTAAGGTCGGTACTATCGAAAATTACATCAATCCACTTATCGGGGATTGGAAGTTAAATGAGATTACTACAAAGAAATTATCTGCTTACTACAACGATTTATTGAGTGTTCCAGAAGTACCCAGAGCTAACAGAAAAGCTACTGGACGTTGCGTACAACCTGCCAATATCAAGAAAATACACGACATTATACGCTGTGCATTAAATCAAGCAATCCGTTGGGAATATATTGATACCAACAAGCGTAACCCTGCTTCATTAGCAACGCTTCCTAAAGTTCCTAAGGTAAAAAGAAAAGTATGGAGTGTAGATACATTCCGTGAAGCAATTCAGCAGTCAGACGACGATTTATTAACCATCTGTATGCATTTGGCGTTTTCCTGCTCAATGCGTATTGGAGAAATTACAGGTCTTACATGGGAAGATGTGATTATTGATGAACAATCCATTGCAACGAATAACGCAAGGGTAATCATCAACAAAGAGCTTTCCAGAGTAAATGCACAAGCTATGCAGAAATTAAAGGAAAAAGATATTATCAAGATTTTTCCGACACAGAAACCGCATTGCACAACAAGGCTTGTATTAAAGACACCAAAGACAGAAACAAGTAATCGTACCGTATGGTTGCCAAAAACAGTAGCGGAATTATTGGTGCAGTATAAAAAAGACCAACAAGAATTACAGGAATTTCTAGGAGACGCTTATAACAATTACAACCTTGTTATAGCTTTGGAAAATGGGAATCCTGTTGAAAGCAGAATTGTGAGAGACAGATTTCAAAAGTTATGCGAACAAAATGGCTATGAAAAAGTTGTTTTCCACAGTCTGCGTCATTTATCCACAGGATACAAATTGAAAATGACCAACGGCGATGTAAAATCAGTACAAGGCGATACAGGTCATGCAGAAGCAGAAATGGTTACAGACGTTTATTCAGAAATCATAGACGAAGATAGACGTTACAATGCTCAAAAGATGGACGAACAATTTTATTCCACTCTAAACCATGATTCAGAAATGCAACCACAAAATGAGGACGTTCAGCCAGAAAACAACGGCTTATCAGACAGTGATATGGAGCTTTTACAGCTTTTAAAATCACTTACGCCGGAGATGAAAGAAATGCTTTTGAAACAATCAGCTTCAAAGTAATTTTTCAAAAGTGTTAGCAAATCTTCAAAAATCTGCTGATATTTTTTCAAAATAAAAAAAGTGTTAGCAAACTCTTCTACTCAAACAGTCACAAAAATATCGAATTACAAATTCTGAAAATCAAAAGAAATTGCAAAATATAAATTAAATATGTTCTTATCCGACAGGTTATAAGCCAAAAAATCAAAAGAAGCTGAAAACCTCGATAAATCAAGGCTTTCAGCGTTGTTTGCTGGCGTCCCAGACAGGAATCGAACCTGCGACGTTTCGCTTAGGAGGCGAACCCTCTATCCTACTGAGGTACTGAGACTTATTTAATTGTAATGGAGCAATTTTCAAATTTATTTCATAAATCGCTTCCAAAAGGGGATTGCTCCACCTGACCCTTAGGAGGCGCTTGTTATATCCATTTAACTATGAAAACAAATGTATATTACAAACAAATACTACCCTGCATCCAAATGTTTCCTTTGAAACGTCTGCCAACCATCGGCTCACCGATGAGGTCATTTTTGTTTATACACACGCTAAATATTATATCATTACATGACACTTTTATGCAATATATTTTTTCATTTGTAATGATATTTTTTTCTTCTGTTAACTCAATAATATCTCCCAGCACGCTGTACTGGTCACTTTCGATGCCATATGGCATGAAATATGTTGTTACGATTGAAAGAATATCCTCGTTTTGGATTCTTCTCGTAATGGATGAGTATAAATCTATATCTTCCATTGTGAGGCTTTCCATAGCGCCCTCATCGCCATCCCTGGCCTCTGCAATAAGCTGCTTTCTATCTTTTTTGTCTGAATCAACTGTATTTAATGTTTTAGCCTTTTTTTGTTTCATTGGTAGCAAAATACAGCCATCAACTGATAGTCCTGAGAGCACTGCTCCCTTTGCCCTTACCTCTATGTTTATGTATGCCTTCTCTGACAGATAATCACACACATTCTGCAGATAAAATATAAGTGTTACGCCGAGATTAGGGTCATCACATACGCCTGCATATGATTCCTTCTCTGAGTGCTTTTCGATATCTATTATCTCATTTGTAGTCTTTTCGCTTCCCGTGAAATACGGATAGTAATAATCTATGTCAAAGCTATCATCGTCATTGTATATTCCTCTGACTGTAATTCCCATATTGGGTGCCACATCACATGACAGCTCGGCAAATTCATTGCCCTCGGAATCCTTTGTTACCTTTAGTTTTTCCGGCTTATCAATTATATTGTTAATTACCTCGTTTAACTGTTTCTTTGTTATATCTGAAAATCCTATTGCTCTGAGGAATTGGTGCATTACTTATTTCTCTTTTCTTTAAATTACCTGAAGAATTGAAATGTTTTTATCAAGCATGAGATTCAATCTGTTGTGAAGCATCAATTTGCCATTATTTTCATTTCCAAAAAATCATGATAATAGGATTCTCCGGATCTACTGTCTGGGAAACTACTACTCCCTCTTCTTCAGCATTGGTCTTTACTGTTGTACCGACAGGATATCTGGCTATTGATGATAGCAGGCACTTAATAATTTTGTTATCATATCTGCCGCCATCATTTTCCTTTATCTGATTTATGGCTTCCTGCACACAAATACGCTTACACTCCATACCGCTTATCAGCGAATCAAACGCATCACATGCCTGAATTATTCTGCATTCCAGTTCTTTATTCTTTTGCTTCATAGGAAAACCTGTGCCTGCCATATTCTCATGATGTGATAAAACCATCTTCATTGATATTGGCGCTATCCAGCTTTCCTCATCCAATGCCGAATATCCTAAAATGGTATGCTTTTTATATTCAAAAAGCTCCGCAGGATTTGCATTGGAAAAATCCCTGTTTTTATATCGTGTGACAATAAAACGCAGCCCGATGTCATGTAATAAACATCCCACCGCTATGTTATACTTTCGCTTTTCGTCAAGCTTTAGCTTTCTTGCAACAAGTACTGATAAAAGTGTCACCATGACTGTGTGCTCATATAAGTCCGAATTACGCTCTTTTATATCAACAATCACGTCATATGGCATATCATTTATATCATGGACAATATCATTTGCGATTATTTCAAATTCCTTTAAGGATTTGCCATCATGATATATATGGCTTTCCATCAGTCTACGCACTTTTTTCACGTATTTGTCGAAAATAGCCGGGTCTACTATAGAATTCGGACTTTCGTAATTCTCATACGGATCCTCTACCATCACTGATTCTATTCCAAGTGACTCTATAAGTGGCACATAATCAAGCTTAATCCTTGTGCCATTTGGTATTAAAATATCATTTTTTTCTGTTAGTATTGGTTCCGCAAGTACTTCACCGCCAACTAAGCTGCTGACTGCTTTTATCCTCATAAACTAAAACACCCCATTGTTATTTTTCTGCAGGCATATTTGCCTCCTTGGCCATATTCAACGCTTCCTGCTCTTCATCTGCTAAAACAATAATGGAATTTCCGCCAACAATCTCCTTGATGTATGTATAACAGCCCTCACGACTGTGAACGGCATTGAGTACAAAGCCATCATCCTTTCCATTTAACATGGCAAGTGAAAAGCTTAGCTTTCCGCCCATCTCATTGAATGCATCATACTTCACAAGTCCTACCTTCTGGTATGAACACTTCATGTTAGCAAATAATTCTTCTATATTCTTTTTGATTGATGAGTTTGCTGCAACAAGTTCATCTACCTCGTCAAGTCTCTTGATAATTGTGTCCTCCAATGACTTTGCAGTTTTTCCACTCATAAACACTTTGTATCTTTTTTTGAGCTTACCGATCTGCACCATATTTGTGATTATGAGGATGAGCAGAATAATTACCACTCCCGCCAATCCTAATATAATGTAGTCGGAATCGAATCCTAAATATTCAGAAATCATTTTTTACTCCTATCTATATTGTCGTATATTTTGCATAAAAATTTAAATAGTCTCTTTGTCTCATTTTCTGTATGATTTTATATTTTTTTCATTAAATATACAAAATCTAAATACTATCTAATTATTTCTATTGATTTTTGGACTGAATTGAGCATGTTTACTATTCTATCCAGTTCATCATGAGAATAATATTCTATTTCTATCTTTCCGGAATTTTCATTTTTCCTGTTAATTAGAACCTTTGTTCCATATTCTTTTAAGCTTTTCCTCAAGATCCTTGTAGATTGCTTCCATCTGAGGATTAACCGGTTTTCAGACTTTGTCTTTTTCTTGTTCTTCTGTAATGATTTAACAAGCTTCTCTGTATCCCTGACACTTAGCTTTTGGTCGAAAATCTGTTGTGCTACCACATACTGCTGATTCTGATCTTCTATACCAAGTAATGCTCTTGCATGGCCTGTAGTGAGCATTTCATCTATCACCATCTGCTGTACCTTTTCATTGAGCTTGAGTAAACGCATTGAATTGGTAACTGCTGTTCTGCTCTTTGATACTCTCTCTGCCACATCATCCTGCTTCAGTTTAAATTCCTCAAGCAGACGCTTGTATGCCAAAGCCTCCTCAATTGGATTCAAATCCTCTCTCTGAATATTTTCTATAAGGGAGATTTCCATAATCTGCTGATTGGTCAATTTTTTGATTATGACAGGGACTTCCTTTAGACCTGCCAGCTTTGCTGCTCTCCATCTTCGCTCACCTGCGACGATTTCATAGTAATCATCCCTTTCCTGGCAAAGTAAAGGCTGTAAAATGCCAAACTGTTTTATCGATTCTGATAACTCTATAAGTGCATCCTCATCAAATTTCTTTCTAGGCTGTTCTCTGTTAGGCTCTACCTTATTAATATCTATCATTACAGCATCCGCTGCATGATTGCTCTTTGGTTTTACCGGCTTTGATACCTTGTCTGTAATTAATGAATCAAGTCCCTTACCCAATCCTTTTTTTCGCCGCCATACTATCTTAAATATCCTTTCTTGCTATTATTTCCTTTGCCAGATTTCTGTAGCTTTCTGCTCCGGCCGATTTACTGTCATACATATTTATCGGAATACCATATGATGGTGCCTCAGCTAATCTGATATTTCTTGGAATCATTGTATTGTAAATCTTTGTATCCAGATTTTCTTTTACTGTCTCTACAACCTGATTTGACAGATTTGTCCTGACATCATACATGGTGAAAACAACTCCCTCAATCTGCAGCTCCGGATTAAGTCTCTCCTGCACCAGATTGATTGTATGAATCAGCTGACTAAGTCCCTCCAAGGCATAATATTCACACTGAATAGGAACAAGAACTGTATCTGCAGTAGTCATTGCATTGACTGTCAGCATGTTGAGTGAAGGAGGACAATCTATAATAATAAAATCATAGTCCTCTTTTATGTAATCAACTGCACTTTTTAATATATATTCCTTATCATTTATGCCCAAAAGCTCAATCTCAGCTCCGGCCAGATTTACATTAGATGGAATAACATATAAATTGTCCACCACCGTATTTTCAATACTCTCTGCAATTGAACACTCATCAAGCATGAGATTGTATACCGTATTCTCCACTTCGTCCTTATTTACACCAAGGCCGCTTGTCATATTACCCTGCGGGTCTAAATCAATTGCCAGCACCTTTTTCTTTTTTTCAGCCAGACACGCTGCCAAATTGATAGAAGTAGTGGTCTTTCCAACCCCACCCTTTTGATTTGCAACTGCTATAATTCTTCCCATTATAAATCCTTTCGCAATTAACTTAAAATTTCTGCCGAATCATCATATTTTTAAATTGTAAATTGAAATCTTACACACTCAAATTATTATATCACTCTTAACTGTATAATGCTATAAAATTTCACTATGTATGCACATTATTTTTTTACATTCTCTGTTTTCTTGTGTCATACGCAAAATAATACTGCCATCTTCACTTTCATTTTTTCCGAAGCATGAAATATACTATCTTCAATTAAAAAGTTCTGTCACAGTATTATTGTTTTTCAATTGCGCTTTGGCAAATATATCAGCCATTGTTGCAGTATTTCCTTTTGTTCTTGGACTTCCTTTAATTATTAAAACATTTTTATTCATATAAATTATGTCACTTTCTATATCCTTTATTTAAATTTTTTAATCAGTCTAATTATTAAAACTTAGCTTTCTCGTATTCACTCATTATATCATTTAAATGTTTCACGTGAAACATTCCTATTTTATCATTTAATACCTCATATTTGTCACTAAATATTGTATTTGATATATACTATCATATATTTCCGAATTACATAATAATTGAGATTATACCACATCACATAATTTAAAACACAAAATATTAACCTATACAATATAAAATCATACATTATTCATTCTTAAAATAATATACTATATGACATTTATTATACATCCAACACGTAAGGAATCCGGCATACATATACATTTCAAACGAGTCTACGCAGTAACTTAGAGTATGTTTGAAATCACTTCTATACATAGCAACGCTTGTACACGGATGTACGAGCGAGTCCATACTGAGCCACGATGGCGATTATGGACGGTTGCGTACTATTGTCTCAACCTATATGTGATTTCTTACATACTCTTAGTTGCGGAGTAAAACGAGTGCGGAATGTATATGTATGAAGGATTCCGTACTATTGCCAATAAACTAAATCATATATTAAAAGAGGAATGTTTCACGTGAAACATTCCTCTAATAAAATTCCAATAAAATATAAAACGTATATTACATAATCTGAATAATGTTGTTACGGATTGCAAATACCGCGGCCTGAGTACGATCAGTAACCTCAAGCTTCTTGAAAATACTTGAAATATGATTCTTAACAGTTCTCTCACTAATCTTCATTTCCTTAGCAATATCTCTGTTAAACTTACCAACAGCCATTTCTTTAAGTACTTCCATCTCTCTCTTAGTAAGAGCATCTATCTTAAGCTCATCCTCATTTTTCTGAATCATCTTAGAATTAAGAGCCGGAATAAGACTTGGCTGTATATAAGTCTCACCATCAGCAATAGTGAAAATAGCCTTTTTAAGCTCAGCAGACTCAGAATCCTTCAGTACATATCCATTGATTCCGATATCTACAGCCTTCATAAGATATTCTGTCTCATTGTGAACAGTAAGAACAAGTACCTTTACCTTAGATTTTCTGTCCTTTAATGCTTTTAATACCTCAAGACCATTCATCTTTGGCATATTGATATCCAAAAGTAATACATCTGGTCTGAATGTCTTTAATTTATCAAGGCAGTCCTCACCATTCTCTGCCTCAGCAATAACCTTGATATCACCGTCAAGCTCCAGCAGATTTTTAAGTCCCTCTCTGATCATAGAATGATCATCTGTAATCATAATGTTAATAGCCATAATTTAGTCCTCCTTATTTACAGGTATAATTACCTTAACTATACACCCCTCACCGGGTTTTGATGAAATAGATATTTTACCGGAAAGAAGATAAATTCTTTCCTTCATCATAGATAATCCAAAGCCTGAATTATCATCTCTGGTAAACTCAGGAATAGCAGATGTATCAAAACCATCTCCATCATCCTTTATTGTCAAAGTAAGTGATTTTGGTTCATACTTTAATGAAACATTAATTTCTTTGGCATGACCATGCTTGATAGAATTACTGCAAGCCTCTTGAATGACCCTGAGTAAGGTTAGTGACACAAGACTGTCTACCATGTACTCATCACCGAATGTCTTGAAATTACATCTTATATTATTTGAATTGCGAAGCTTATCAAGCGCACGCTCAACAGTAATATTAAATCCAATATCATCAAATGACATAGGTCTTAAATTATAAATCATATTTCGAAGCTCATTGATAATATCCTTCAGTATCTTTCCCTGAGACGTGAGCTCAAGCCGGCACCTGATAGGGTCAACATCCATAAGTTTAAGACAAAGCTCTGTCTTGTGAGTAAGTGATGTCAGACTCTGTACAGTAGAATCATGCAAATCACGAGCGATACGCTGTCTCTCACTCTCAACAGTCTGTAAAATCACCCTCTTAAAAGCATCACTATCCTCTTCGTTGATAACATCAGATATGGCCTCTGAAATCTCTACTTCATTAGTTGTCTCATCAGAATTATACACTCTGATAACACTGTTGATTTCATCAATCTTGCAATCAACATCAGATATCTGTTTGTGTAAAGACTTTATCTGAGGCTCAATCAGCTTCTGCTCTTCCTTAAGTTCCTTAACTTTGCTCTTATTATATGAATTGATTTCACGTGGAGTAAAAGCCTCAAAGCTTTCATCGGATTTTCCTTCAAGCATCTGGATAATCTTGATATTTTCTTTAAAATGATTCTCAGCGGCAGTAAGCTTTTCTATAAGCGCATACTTGCTGTCATAAAATTCATCTCTTGTTTTCTCTAAATATTTTTTAACCATAATCACTGAACATTTGTTTGTATAATTAATTTATCTACGATATAATTATATATCATTTTTACTATATTTAAAAGCAATTATAAAAAATAATTGTATAAAACTTCTTTTTTGTTATAATATAGTTATAAGAATACAAAATCAATATATCAAATTTTTCAGATAAAAACAAGGAGGTTATAATATGAAAAAAGTACAAAAAATCTACATTTTTCTCACATCTGCAGTGATTGCCGGAATGCATATATACAACAGAGTTGTAGACTCTAATGCCGAAAGGAAAAATGCACTCAAAGTAGACAATGGCCACTACTACAAATGGAAAGAAGGAAATATCTTTTATACAAAAACCGGCACCGGTAAGCCAATACTTTTAATACACGACACCGACTCCGGAGCATCCGGTGAAGAATGGGCAAAGGTAGCTAAAAAGCTTGCAAAGAACAATACCGTATACACTATTGATTTGCTTGGATGTGGCCGCTCGGACAAGCCTTCCATCCAATATACAAGCTACATGTATGTACAGATTATCACAGCCTTTGTAAATGACGTAATCGGAAAGTCTGTTAACGTAGCTGCAACCAATCTTTCAACAGCTCCTGTAATCATGGCAAATGCTCTGTCAAAGGATTTATTTAATAAAATAATACTTATAAACCCTGTATCATTACAACAGCTTAAATGTATACCTGACAAGAGCACCAAATTTAAGCAGAACATAATTAAACTGCCAATCATAGGTACATTTATATACAATAAGCTTATGAGCCCTATCAAGGTAGATTTACTCTTCAGAAATAAATTTATTTCAAGAGGCCAGCTCATATCAGATAATATGAAGGATGCATACTATGAGTCCGCACATAAAGGGCAAAGCCGCGGCAAATATCTTTACTCAAGCATTTTATCAAACTACATTAATACTAATATCGCGCCCGCTCTCAAGAACCTGGACAAAGATGTATCAATTATAGCTTCAACAGGAATAAAAAATAATATGGATGTTATCAACAATTACCATAAGCTAAACAGTAAATGCGACATCATCCATATTGCAAATGCAAAGCTTTATCCTCAGTTAGAGTTACCGGAGAAGACAGCTTCAATTATTAAAAAAATTGTTACTAACTAATTCTATACTTTAATCTAAAATAAGGCACCGCCTATAACTATTCTTCAACAATTATAACGGTTTTTTACAATGGTTTCTTTGAAGGCAGTCCGGCTTTTCTCGGATACTTGTTGCTCGTATTCATAACCTTATCAATTATGACAAAAGAGCGATGATTATCCGAGTAGCCAAACTGCTCTATTTTATTCAGCTTTCCTCCCAGCAGATAAATGGCCGACTTTGCATCTGCCACCTCGCTCTCGCACTCACCTGATTTATATGACACAAAGCAGCCTCCCATTTTCACAAACGGCAGACAGTATTCTGAAAGAGTAGACAGATTTGCAACTGCTCTCGATACACAAATATCATAAGCTGCCCTGTGTTCCTTATCCCTGGCAAAATCCTCTGCCCTGCCATGAACTGCTTCAATATCCTTAAGCTCAAGCGCTTCAATAACTTCATTTAAAAATCCAACTCTCTTATTAAGTGAATCTAATAAAGTAATCTTAAGCTGAGGAAAAGCTATCTTAAGAGGAATACCGGGAAAACCAGCTCCGGTTCCGACATCAATGATATTTTTTTCCGCGTTTAAATCTAATGTGTGGCACAAAAACAAGCTATCAAGGAAGTGTTTCTCTATTACCTCGTCGAAATCTGTGATGGCAGTAAGGTTCATAACCTTGTTTTTTTCGATAAGCATGTCATAATATAGCTCAAATTGCTCTAATTGTGAATTATTTAATGTACATTTAATTTTTGATAATTCATCAGTGAAGTGTGTGAAATCATATTTCATATTTTATTCTCCATTATTATTGTTCAACGCTTGTATTATCTGGGTTTAATCTAGAAAATAAATCAGGATTTGAGTATTTTAATTGTTCCAGAAATACCAGTAAAACCGATATATCAGCCGGTGTGACACCTGAAATTCTGGATGCCTGACCTATACTAAGCGGCTGAAATTCATTCAACTTCTGCTGTGCTTCAATTCTCAGACCCGAAATAGTATTATAATCAAAATCAGTAGGTAACAGTTTTTTCTCAAGCTTCTTAAAATGAGAGACCTGCTTGATCTGTCTTGAAATATACCCTGCATACTTAATAAGAATATTAATCTGTTCTCTTGTGTCATCAGATAGCTTAGGTCTGTCGGGATCTATCGGAGCGAGCTTGTCATAATCCAGCTCAGGTCTTCTGATAAGCTCCTCAAGTGTGGTTCCGTTGCTAAGCTCTATACTGTTGTATTTCTTCAGAATTTCCTGTACATCAGCCCTTGCACCGATATTTACATGCGACACTCTCTCTATTTCCTTATCAATAAGCTCTTTCTTTTTACATACATAGTCATATCTTTCCTTTGAAATCAGACCAACCTCGTATCCCTTCTCGGTGAGACGCAAATCTGCATTGTCCTGTCTTAAAAGGAGTCGATATTCCGCTCTAGAAGTCATCATGCGGTAAGGTTCTCTATTTTTTTTAGTGACCAGATCATCTATCAACACACCTATGTACGCTTCTGACCTGTCAAGTATCAATGGCTTTTTGCCAAGTATCTTCATGGCTGCATTGATGCCGGCGATAAGTCCCTGACAGGCTGCCTCCTCATATCCGGACGAACCGTTGAACTGTCCACCACTGAACAGACCATGTATTTTCTTAAACTCTAGCGATGCATATAGCTGGTTTGCATTGATACAGTCGTACTCTATGGCATAAGCATCTCTTACTATCTTTACATTTTCAAGTCCCGGAAGGGTGCGGTACATCTCATACTGCACATCCTCAGGCATAGACGAAGACATACCTCCGACATACATCTCGTTTGTATTAAGTCCCTCAGGCTCAATAAATATCTGATGTCTTTCCTTTTCAGCAAACTTAACCACCTTATCCTCTATTGAAGGACAATACCTAGGACCTGTTCCCTCTATGATGCCTGCATAAATCGGTGAACGGTCGAGATTGTTTCTGATAATCTCATGGGTCTTACTATTCGTATATGTAAGCCAGCATGAAACCTGATCAATCTGCACACTTTCAGGATCAGTTGTAAATGAAAACGGCACTACCCTCTCGTCACCGAACTGTTCCTCCATCTTGGAAAAATCAAGACTTCTCTTATCCACACGCGCTGGAGTTCCTGTTTTGAATCTGCGCATCTCAATTCCGTGATCTATGAGCGACTGAGTCAGATGGTTGGCTGCCAAAAGTCCATTCGGACCTGTATGAGTGATCATCTCGCCGGTTAAGCATCTGGCTCTTAAATATGTACCGGTACACAGCACAATCGCCTTACAATGATATAAAGCTCCCGAAGTAGTTTTTGCACCGACTATATTATTATTCTCATCGGTAACAATCTCAGAAACCTCACCCTGTCTGATGGTCAGATGGTCGGTATTTTGAAGGGTTTTTCTCATTTCCATACTATATTCCGCTTTATCTGCCTGCGCGCGGAGAGAATGAACAGCCGGTCCCTTTGATTTATTTAGCATCTTTGACTGGATAAAGGTCTTGTCAATGTTTTTTCCCATCTCGCCGCCAAGTGCATCAATCTCCCTGACGAGATGCCCCTTCGAGCTTCCACCGATATTCGGATTACATGGCATGAGCGCTATACTGTCCACGCTTACCGTGAAAACAATAGTCTCAAGTCCGAGCCTGGCACACGCAAGTGCTGCCTCACATCCCGCATGTCCTGCACCAACTACAACAACATCATAATTTTCTTCAACAAACTTACTGCACATAACTGCCTACTTTCCCATACAAAATTTACTGAATATCTCATCCATCAGATCATCCTCAACCGATTCTCCGATTATGAGTCCGAGTGACTCATACGCACTCATCAAATCAATCGAATAAAAATCCTCCGGCATATCATCATCAATACTGTTCATAACAAGCTTAAGACTTTCCTTAGCATCTGACAATAGTTTTTTATGCCTGATATTTGTGATATAAATCTCATCATTGAATGAGACCTGTCCATCAAAAAACATTTCCTTTATTGTATCAGAAAGTTCATCTATTCCCGAGCTTTCCTTTGCAGAAACCGAAATAACCGTTTTATCCACAAGCTTTTTTATATCATCTGCCGACACCTTTGAAGCCAGATCCGACTTATTTAGTAAAATGATTGCCTTTTTATCTTTAATAAAATTGATAATATCATAATCATTATCATCGAGTACCACTGACGAATCAACCACATATATGATTAAATCAGCTTCATTGGCATGCTCCATAGCCTTTTTCACACCAATTTTTTCAACAACATCCTCTGTGCTTCTGATGCCTGCAGTATCAACGAGATTTAAGGTGATTCCACCAATATTAATCTGTTCCTCAAGCACATCTCTCGTGGTTCCGGCTATATCCGTGACAATTGCCCTGTCACTTCCTACAAGCACATTTAAAAGAGATGACTTTCCGGCATTTGGCTTTCCAATGATTACTGTGTTTATTCCTTCCTTCAGAATCCTTCCATTATCTGAGGTTTTTAACAGACTATCTATCTCCACATACTCGTTATCCACAATTGCACGTAGTTTTTGTGGATAACCATCCAAAGAAATGTGTTCAGGGTCGTCAAGTGCCGACTCAATAAATGCAATCTCATGCAAAAGCTGCTCTCTTATCTGCCTGATGCTTCCGAGCACGGCTCCGCCTAGCTGGCTTAAAGAGCTTTTGAGCGCAAAATCATTTTTTGAATTTATTACATCTATAACAGATTCTGCCTGGGATAAATCAATCCTGCCGTTTAAAAATGCCCTTTTAGTAAACTCTCCGGGCTCTGCCGGTCTTGCTCCGTTTTTGATTACTGCTTCAAGCACTCTCTTCATCACATACACACCACCGTGGCAGTCTATCTCCACAGTGTCCTCCCTAGTGTATGTATTTGGAGCCTTCATCAAAAGCACCATAACCTCATCTATTTTCTCATCGCCGTCATATATAAAACCATAATGAATGGTATGTGACTGACAGGCGCTTATTTTCTTTTTATTATTCTTGCTTTTATAAATCCTGTCTATTACCGAAAGTGCATCGTCTCCGCTTATCCTGATAATTCCGATTCCTGACGGAGACATAGCTGTGGCAATAGCCGCTATTGTATCATTTTGCATATGAAATTCCTCAAAAATTCTAAGATAATATATATTCAAAAAGGATACCTGAAACCAGATACCCTTTTAATGATTTATATCTATTATTTCTTAAGTGTCACAACAACGTGTCTGTAAGGCTCATCACCCTCGCTGTGTGTTTCAACAAATCTATCATTCTGAAGTGCAGAATGAATCACTCTTCTCTCAAAAGGATTCATCGGCTCAAGAGAAACAGGTCTCTTTGTACGCTTAACCTTGAATGAAATATTCTTGGCAAGATTCTCAAGTGTCTCTCTTCTTCTCTTTCTGTAATCCTCAGTATCAATCTTTACTCTGTAGTAATTCTCAGACTGCTTATTGATAGCAAGATTTGTAAGGTACTGGAGTGAATCGAGAGTCTGACCTCTCTTGCCGATTAAAACGCCCATCTCAGGACCGTTAAGCTCAACATCAACATTTCTGTTGTCCTCATCCACTTTGATATCAATAGTAACCTCAAGCTTCATTGCCTTAAACACACTGTCAAGGAATTCGCGAATCTCATCCTCAACACTTGCCTCGGCCTTTTTAACCTTGATGACAGCATCACGGCTGCCAATTCCAAGAAAACCATTGCTTCCCTTATCAATTACCTCATACTCGAGCTTATCGCTTGTTGTTCCAAGTTTAATAGATGCCTCTGTCAAAGCATCGTCAATTGTTTTTGCAGATACTTCAATGTATTCCACTATTTTCTCCCCCTATTTGCGTGAATTGCGTTCATTAAACTCTTTAACCATATTAGCCTTTGAAGCAAGTGAGCCTGCCTTTGCATTAGCCTTGTACTCAGCGGCCTTTGCAAGCTTCTCCTCTGTGCCTGCTGATACAGATACGTTTGCCTTATTGTCAATTGACTTTGTCTTAATCTGAGCTGCCTTCTTTATATAATCCTCAGACAGTCCCATTTTTTCTCTCTTCTTCTTTGCCTTTTCCTCGTTCTTTGCCATAACAGCCTCAAGATCAAGATTCTCGATATGTCTGTTGACGAAGAACTGCTGGATACCTCTTACAAGTGCAGAGCAGATCCAGTAAATACCAAGACCTACAGGAACTGTAAAGCAGATAACAAATGACATAAGTGGCATCATAAGATTCATCATCTTCATCTGGCTTGCCATCTGATCATTGCCATTTGTAGCCTGTGGCATAAGCTTGATATTGATCATCTGTGTCAGATATGACAGTACAGGAATAAGCAGTGCAAGTATTACAAAAAGTAACCACTTATCAGGCTTGTCCGTAAAGTTGCTCTTTATGATATACCAAGGTGTATCTGAGATATTCAGTCCCAAAAAGTAGTTGAAATGAAGTAACGCATCGTGCGTCTTCTCAAACTGCGCTCTGGATACCATCAAAAAACTTACCGTCCATAAGAGCATCCCAGCCCTTTGAAGGAAGCTTATAAAGGATATCAATGATAAAATTGTTTAAAGTATCACCACTTGCATCAGCAAGCTTTGAAGCCGCATTTGAAGCATTAAGACCGCTTGATGTAACAACATTATACTTTTCCATCAGACTGACAAGTGTATTCTGATATCCGCTTGTCTGCTGAATTGAATCAACAAGCCCTGTAAAAGAGCCCTTAACTCCGCTCAGATAAGCAGGAATATTGTAGAACACACGGTACAGTGCAAACAGAATAGGCATCTGTATAAGCATCTGCACACAGCTTCCCATCGGAGAAATACCGTACTTCTGGTATAAAAGCTGTGTCTCCTCCTGCATGGCCATCATTGAAGCCTGGTCCTTTTTATTTTTATATTTAGCCTGTATAGCCTGCATCTCGGGCTGCATTTTCTGTGATAGCTTAGAAAACTTCTGCTGCTTAATAGTCAGTGGCAACAGACACATGTAGATTATAATCGTAATAATTACAATACTTAGTACAACGCTCTCAACTCTTCCACCTGTAATATTAGATATACCACTGTATATCCAATCCATCAGGATACCGAGAAGCTTGGCAATTGGTCCAAGAATAGAGCCTGGATATGCGGTTAATAAAATGTCCGACATAAAAACCTCCATTGCTGCTATGGAACCGGATCATACCCACCCTTTGAAAAAGGATTACATCTCAATATCCTCCATGCCGCAAGCAGACCACCCTTTATGGCACCGTACTTTTGCACAGCCTGCAAACCATACTCCGAACAGGTCGGACAATATGGGCATTTCGTTGATTTCATCGGGGAAATATACTTCCTATAAAATTTAATCAAAAATATTAAGATACTTTTCAAAACGATTCCATCTTCTTTTTCATTATTCAAATATTTTGTTTCTTAATAATCCTGTGAAGACCTCCAAGATGTAAAACAGCACTTTCTATTTCCTTATAACCCACATGCCGCGCTGCAACTCTTGCGATGACTACGATGTCCAAACCACTATCGAACATGTCCTCATGTAGTCTGTAGCTCTCTCTCACGAGACGAGTAATATGATGTCTAATAACACTATTTCCAACTTTTTTGCTAACTGATATACCTATACGATTATTTTCTGTGTTATTTTTCAGAACATACATAACGAGGTATCTGTTAGCAAACGATACACCATTATTATATACATTCTGAAAATCCTTGTTTTTTTCAACGAATCTGAAAATTTCATTTGACGCTGTCCTTCTAAAAACAATCAAAAATGAAGAAAAGACCACAAAAATTGTGGCCTATGCTGATAATTTTTTTCTTCCTTTTAATCTTCTGGCTGCGATTACTTTTCTTCCGCCAGCAGTTTTCATTCTCTGTCTGAATCCATGAACTTTTGCTCTCTGTCTCTTCTTAGGTTGGAATGTCATCTTCATATATATCCACCTCCTTTACGTTAAAAAACATCGGTATAATTATAACAAAAATTCCTGTTGTGTCAAGGATTTTCTCAATTTTCTTTAAATTTCTACATATATTTTTTTATCGGTTTATATTCCACAATAAAAATGTGGAAAACGAGTTTCTTCTATATATATAATAATTCTTGATAACCGTCTATATTTTGATATAAACCACCTATTGTGACCAACATATTGTGGAAAGTTATCAAGATATCAAAAAGTTATCCACAATATGTGAATAACATGTTGGTAACTTTGTATAATTGTGGTTGAAAAATGTTAATAAAGCATTTTTGTAAATCTTTTTACATTGCCTAAATGCCAAAAATAGTGTACTATATAGTATGTATGGGATTGTGGAGAACATTCCCCTAATATACTCTTTACATGTTAAATAATGGAGAACTTTGATGGATAAAGTAATGGAAAAGTGGAATGAAATACTACAGATGGTCAAGGAAGAGCATGGTCTGACAGACGTTTCCTTTAATACGTGGATAAAACCGCTTGAGGTGTTCGCCATAGACGGCAATACACTGTATATTCTCGTTCCGTCTGAGCAGATGGGGCTCAGCTATATCAACAAAAAAATATTATCTTCCTCTTAAGGTAGCTATAGGTGAGGTGACAGGTATCGAGTATGATATCCAGTTTATTTTACCGGATCAGGCTCAGAGCCTTAAGTTTAAAAACAACGATACCCCTCAGCTTGAGCCACAGACTCCTGTAAAGGGGGATCACTCAAACTTAAACCCTAACTATACATTTGACACCTTTGTCGTAGGTAATAATAACAGGTTTGCCCATTCTGCTTCTCTTGCAGTGGCAGAAAGCCCGGGTGAAGCATACAATCCGCTATATATATATGGTGGTCCGGGACTTGGCAAAACTCATCTTATGCATTCAATAGGTCATTTCATCATTGACCAGAATCCTGATACCAAGGTGCTTTATGTTACTTCTGAAGAGTTTACCAACGAGGTTATCGAATCTATCCGTAACGGTAATTCTTCTGCCATGACAAAGTTCCGTGACAAATACAGGACTGTAGATGTGCTCATGATTGATGATATCCAGTTCATCATAGGAAAGGAAAGTACTCAGGAGGAGTTTTTCCACACCTTCAACACACTGCAGACACAGGGCAAGCAGATTATCCTTACCTCTGATAAGCCGCCTAAGGAGATGGAGACTCTCGAGGAGCGCATCCGTTCCCGTTTCGAGTGGGGACTGATGGCTGATATCGGTACTCCTGACTATGAGACGAGAATGGCTATCCTCCGTAAGAAAGCTGAAACTGACAATTTTGATATAGATGATGATATCTTAAACTACATTGCTTCAAACATCAGCTCCAACATCCGTGAGCTTGAGGGAGCCTTAAACAAGCTTTTAGCCTTCCACAATCTCGAGCATACTCACATCACTATGGATATCGCTGAGAGGGAGCTTTCCAATATCATCACGCCGGACAAGCCAAGAGAAATCACTGCACAGCTCATCATTGAGGTAGTTTCAGAGCATTTCCACATCTCTGTGGACCAGATGATTTCAAAGACCAGAAGCAGCGAGATTGCACGTCCAAGGCAGATTGCCATGTACCTCTGCAAGACCATGACCTCTGATTCACTTGATGTAATCGGCCAGCTTTTGGGCGGCAGAGACCACTCTACTATCATCCACGGCATCAAGAAGGTCACCAAGGATTACGAGGAGAATGACAGTACACGTACTCTCATAGAAACTATCAAGAAAAAGATTAATCCAAATTAGTTTCTACCTATTTATATATGTGCTCATTTGCATGTTAATAATTTGGTTATAACCTTGCTTTTATTTCCACATGAGCATGTTAATGACAGGTTGAAGGAAAGTGAATAAAAAGTTATCAATTTTTATCATTTTTACTTCAACAGGTTTTTAAGCAAGTTATCAAGCCGCTTAAAGCTTGTCTTTAAAGGCTTTGAAGGGGTTTTAAACTTTTTAACAGCCCCTAAGAAGAATATTACGAATATCTTTTAAATATTTATATATACGCGCAGGAAGGAGTTTTTCTAAATGAAACTTATTTGTTCAAAAGCAAATTTACTGAAAGGTGTTAATATCGTATCGAAGGCAGTACCTACACGTACTACAATGGCAATTCTCGAGTGCATACTTATTGATGCATCCGCAAACGAGATTAAGCTTATGGCCAACGATATGGAACTTGGAATAGAAACAATAATAGACGGAACTATCGAAGAAAGAGGAATTATCGCTCTTGATGCCAAGATTTTTTCAGAAATAGTGAGAAAGCTTCCTGACAATGATGTAATAATTGAGACAGATGCTTCCTTCAAGACCGTCATATCATGTGAAAAGGCCAAGTTCAATATCATCGGAAAATCAGGTGATGATTTTTCTTACATACCATATGTTGAGAGAAATGAGTCTATTGTCCTTTCACAATTTACCCTTAAAGAGGTTATCAGACAGACAATTTTTTCAATTGCTGACAATGACAACAATAAACTGATGACAGGTGAGCTTTTTGAGATTGAGGAGAATAAGCTTCGAGTTGTTTCTCTTGACGGACACAGAATATCTATCAGATATATCGAGATGAAAAATCACTATGACAGCAAGAAGGTTGTTGTTCCCGGCAAGACTCTGCAGGAAATAAGCAAGATTATTCCGGGTTCAGCGGATGAGGATGTGGTTATCTATATCACTAACAATCATATTGTTTTTGAATTTGAAAATACTACTGTTGTTTCACGTCTTATCGAGGGTGAGTATTTCAAGATTGACCAGATGCTTTCATCTGACTACGACACTAAGGTTCGCATCAATAAGCGTGAGCTTCTTGACTGTATAGATCGTGCTACTCTTCTTGTCAAGGAGGGAGATAAGAAGCCTATTATCATGAATATCACAGATGGCAATATGGAGCTTCGCATCAATTCATTTATCGGTTCCATGAATGAGGACATCGATATCGACAAAGATGGAAAAGATATTATGATAGGCTTTAATCCTAAGTTCTTCATAGATGCACTTCGTGTTATCGATGAGGAGGAGGTTAATTTATACATGGTCAATCCAAAGGCACCATGCTTCATTAAGGATGATGAGGGCAAGTTTATTTACCTCATTCTTCCGGTAAATTTTAATACAGCAGCAAACTAGGAGATTTTATGAAACAGATTTCTATAAGAGAACAGGATGAGTTCATTAAGCTGGGACAGGCTCTTAAAAAGGCCGACCTTGTGAGCTCGGGAGTTGAGGCAAAAATTGTTATTCAGGATGGTCAGGTGACTGTAAACGGTGAGACTGAGCTTCAGAGAGGAAAAAAGCTTCACGACGGAGATGTTTTCTCATATGACGGAGAAACAGTTAAGGTTGTTAAATAATGATTATTAAGTCAATCCAACTGAGTAATTTCAGAAATTACGAAAAACTGGATATCAGCTTTGACAGTGAAACTAACATAATATACGGCGATAATGCCCAGGGAAAGACAAATATACTTGAGGCTGCATATTTGAGCGGCACTACAAAGTCCCATAAGGGCAGCAAGGACAAGGAAATGATCCGGTTTGGCGAGGATGAGGCACATATCAGGACAATTGTCGAAAAAAATGACAAGGAATACCGGATTGACATGCATCTGCGAAAAAATGGTGCAAAGGGTGTGGCCATCAATAAAATGCCGATCAAAAAAGCGAGTGAGCTGTTTGGTATTTTGAATATTGTGTTTTTCTCTCCTGAGGATCTCAATATTATCAAAAACGGTCCTGCCGAGAGGCGTAGATTTATAGATTTGGAGCTTTGCCAGCTTGACAAAATATATCTGTCTAACCTGAGTAAGTATAATAAGACATTAGTTCAGCGAAACAGACTGTTAAAGGATATAGCTTACAGACCTGATTTGATTGATACACTTCAGGTGTGGGATATGCAGCTTCTTGAGTATGGCAGGCATGTTATAAAAAAGCGGCGCGAGTTTGTTAATGAGCTAAATGAGATAATACAGGACATTCACAGCAATATTTCAGGAGGCAGGGAGAAGCTTATACTCAAATATGAGCCAAGCATTGATGATATTTTTTTCGAGGACGAGCTGCTTAAGGCAAGAAGCAGGGATTTGAAGCTATGCCAGACAACCGTTGGACCGCACAGGGACGATATGCTTTTTTCAGTGGACGGTGTGGATATCAGAAAATACGGATCGCAGGGTCAGCAGAGGACATCTGCTCTCTCACTCAAGCTTTCTGAGATTAGTCTTGTAAAGAAAAATATAAACAGCACTCCCGTACTTTTACTGGATGATGTGCTTTCAGAGCTGGATGGCAACAGGCAGAACTATCTGCTCAACAGCTTAAGTGATACACAGACTATTATCACTTGTACGGGACTTGATGAATTTGTAAAAAATAGATTTCAGGTGGACAAGGTCTTTCATGTCGTGAAGGGCCAGGTGGAGGTTATTGATGAGTAAAGAAATACAGCAGAACAATCAGGAATACGGAGCTGACCAGATTCAGATACTTGAGGGTCTTGAGGCGGTCAGAAAAAGACCGGGTATGTATATCGGCAGTACGTCTTCGAGAGGACTTCATCATCTGGTTTACGAGATAGTGGACAATGCAGTTGATGAGGCCTTAGCCGGTTATTGTAAAAATATTGAGGTTACAATCGAGGAAGACAATTCCATAACAGTACAGGATGATGGACGAGGAATCCCGGTCGGAACCAATCATAAAGCAAAAAATCAGCACTTGAGGTCGTTTTTACAGTGCTTCACGCAGGTGGAAAATTCGGCGGTGGAGGCTATAAGGTATCAGGCGGTCTGCACGGAGTTGGTGCATCTGTAGTAAATGCTCTTTCCACATGGCTGACAGTTGAGGTTTACAAGGACGGAAATATTTACAGACAAAGCTACAAGCGTGGCAAAACAGACGATACAGTAAAGATTGTTGGACAGTGTGACGAGTCGCTTCACGGTACAAAGGTGCATTTTCTGCCGGATCCGGAGACTTTTTGAGGAGACAGTGTATGATTACGATACCTTAAAGCAGCGTCTCAGGGAGACAGCCTTCCTCACAAAAGGACTTAAGATTACTTTAAAGGATGTGCGTGAGAACAGCCATCACAATCATGTATTCCACTATGAGGGAGGAATCAAGGAGTTCGTCGAGTATCTTAACCGTGGCAAGGAGGCTCTCTATGATGAGGTAATCTACTGCGAGGGAACACAAAACGGTGTTTATGTTGAGGTTGCATTGCAGCACAATGATTCGTTCAATGATTCAACCTTCAGCTTCGTAAACAATGTAATCACACCTGAGGGAGGTACTCATCTCGCAGGCTTTAGAAATGCCCTGACAAAGACCTTCAATGCCTATGCGCGTGAGAAAAAGATACTTAAGGATTCAGATCCGGCTCTGACAGGTGATGATATCCGTGAGGGACTTACCGCAATCATCAGTATCAAGATTGAGGAGCCTCAGTTCGAGGGACAGACAAAGCAGAAGCTTGGAAACAGTGAGGCCAGAGGAGCCGTAGATGCAGTTGTATCGGAAAAGCTCACATATTTCCTCGAGCAGAATCCTGATGTAGCCAAAAATATCTGTGAGAAATCACTTTTAGCACAGAGAGCCAGAGAGGCCGCAAGAAAAGCAAGAGACCTGACCAGAAGAAAGACCTCTCTCGATGGAGGTACTCTGCCAGGCAAGCTTGCTGACTGCTCAGACAAGGATCCTAAAAACTGTGAAATTTTCATAGTCGAGGGAGATTCAGCCGGCGGTTCTGCAAAGACAGCAAGAAGCCGTGCTACACAGGCAATTTTACCTCTGCGAGGCAAGATACTGAATGTTGAAAAGGCAAGACTTGACCGTATATATGACAATGCAGAAATCAGAGCCATGATTACAGCATTCGGAACAGGAATCCATGAGGATTTTGATATAACAAAGCTGCGTTATGACAAGATAATCATCATGACAGATGCCGATGTAGACGGTGCTCACATCGCTACTCTCATGCTCACCTTCCTCTACAGATTCATGCCTGATCTGATCAAGGAGGGACATGTATACCTGGCCACACCGCCACTTTACAAGGTGGAGAAAAACAAGGGTGTATGGTATGCCTACGATGATGACGAGCTCAAGCAGATTTTAAATGACATAGGCCGTGACAATAATAACAAGATCCAGCGATACAAGGGACTTGGCGAGATGGATGCTGATCAGCTTTGGGAGACAACAATGGATCCTGACCACAGAATTTTGAAACAGGTCATGATAGACGGAGAAAATTCATCTGAGCTTGATGTGACATTTACCACACTGATGGGTGATAAGGTAGAGCCAAGAAAAGAATTTATTGAAGCTAATGCCAAGTATGTAACAAATCTTGACATCTAGCAGGGAGGAGTAATTTAAGTGGACGACAAAATTTTTGACCAGATACAGCAGGTCGATTTGAAAAAAACAATGGAGAGCTCCTACATAGATTACGCGATGAGCGTTATTGCAAGCCGTGCCCTCCCTGATGTCAGGGACGGATTAAAGCCTGTTCAGAGGCGAGTACTCTACTCTATGGTCGAGCTCGGAAATACACCTGACAAGCCACACAGAAAATGTGCGCGTATTGTCGGTGATACAATGGGTAAATACCATCCACACGGAGACAGCTCAATCTATGGAGCACTCGTAAATATGGCACAGGACTGGTCTATGAGATACACACTCGTGGACGGTCATGGAAACTTTGGTTCAGTCGATGGAGACGGAGCCGCCGCCATGCGATACA
>ENA-OQEL01000025-OQEL01000025.1-human-gut-metagenome-genome-assembly--contig:-NODE-25-length-60528-cov-9.196387_pt1 | contig 60528 bp, 54 predicted proteins | sample MGYA00242796_ERZ504637 | MGnify/ENA primary metagenome ERZ504637 (study PRJEB26092, sample SAMD00036306) | human gut metagenome | host: Homo sapiens | study: EMG produced TPA metagenomics assembly of... | reverse complement strand
GAAGAAAGGAAATGTATAGTGGTGAGTTATGGCAGCACTACTCAAAAAATGTTCAAGAACAAATTTGAAGGGCTAAAATCTATTGTTGGCATTCTGTCACGAAGAACTATCGTTTCAACAGGTGAAACTTCCGAGGAAAACAGGTACTACGTAACTTCCCTAGGAAATGAAAGGCCTGAGGAAATCGCCAATGCAATAAGAAAGCACTGGGGAATAGAGAATAATTTGCACTGGCAATTAGACTTTACCTTTAGAGAAGACGAAAGTAGAAAGGTGAAAAATGCAGCAAGGAACTTCTCTACTATTACTAAGATTGCTTTGTCCATCCTTAAAAAGGATAAAACGATCAAGGGAAGTCTCAACTTAAAAAGAATGAAAGCTGGCTGGGACGAAAATTACCTGTCAAAACTTTTGGAGGCGAACGCATTTTGATGCGTCCGCCCTGTGTCTTGAATGGTTTTATATTTATTTGAGTACTTTGAGTTGAGTAGTATCAATGTCGGTAGATCCCTTGTCATTGATACTTATTTGCTTCGTTGTACCCGTTATATCCATATCGGTAGATCCAAACGAATTAACTTTGATGTGGTCACAATCGGCAGTAAGATGTGAGTCGAAGCTGCCATAATTGGAAACCTCGAAGTCTCTTCCCTTAAGACCAAAACTGCCGTCAAATGAACCATAATTATTGATAAAGGCAGAACCTGTAATATGCATCATTTTATCAACATCGAAAGAGCCATTATTGTTGATATGTACAGAACCTGCTATATTCATGTCGTTATTGATATCCATTGAACCATAATTTTTGATTCGAAGAGAATCTGTAATCTGCATAGGATTATCAATATCTAAAGAACCATTATTGTCAATAGATACATAGCCAGCCTTCACTGTTCCCTTGTCGTAATCGAACGAACCTTGGTTGGAAATCGCCAAAGACTTGCTCTGATTGATGTCGCCATAGAAATCTAAAGCTCCATTGTTGCTGATTTGGTCGATAGAGGGAGCACTGATATAAACTTTAAGACTATAAGAGGAAGTATTGTAGAAATGAGCATATCTGTTCATGATATTCAGTACTCCATCGGTAACCTCGAGTTTGGCCTGTGCTATACATTGCTCGGTGCCTTCCACTGAAACACTATAGGCAGCCGACTGCGTATAGTAAACATCAATACCTATCGCATTGCTGATGGCATGAAAGTCTTTTAAGGCGAACGACTGCTTGATGACTTTCTCGTTATCCAGATTTTTTACTTGTTGTGGAACATTCTGCTTACTCATAAGATTGACACAACTGGTAAAACTCAGTATAGCAAACAGTGCTGTTATTATCATTTTTGTTTTCATTTTCTTCATGTATTTATGGGGTTAAAAACTTCTATTGCGGCATTACATCTATCTCATCAAGTTCACCCTTCAGGGCTTCCTTCACCTCATCGAGTGAAATATCGAGCAATACCATCTGGCGGGCCAACTCGGGCAGGCGTTCTTTCATAAACTCCTGCTTGCGAGTCTTCTTAATCTGTCGCTTGGCTCCTGATGATACGAAATAGCCCAGCCCTCGTTTGTTGTAGATGATGCCTTCTGAAGCCAACTGGTCGTACGATTTGACTGTGGTATTGGTGTTTACCTCGAGCAAAACTGCATATTCACGCACACTTGGCACACGCTCGTCTTCTCGATATTTACCTGCCAGTATCTCGTCGCACAATCGTTCGGCTATCTGTATGTATATCGCCTTGTCGTTGCTGAAATCCATAGTTTGTTTTTTATTGTTTTACAATATGTTAAACCATTTGTTGTTGATAATCTGCATATGAGTGAAGAGCTTGTAGGCTGCCCAGTAATTGAATGCCGACAAAAGCAGAAGAACCATCACCATAAGCCATCCGAAAGTGTTAGGTTCAATGGATTGGTCGAGATGACGCAGTACATCTGCATCCACGAAGGAAGATATCAATGCCGTCAGAAACATCAGAATGAAACTGGAGCAAATGGTTAGCAAGGTGGCAGACTTGCGGAAAACAGTGCCTCCCAAAGTAAAGAAGGAATGGGTAAAGATCGTCAACGATAACAAAAGCATACCCACAGGGAAAGTCTGTCCCAACACGCTGGTGCCATTGCGTACTATAAAGTGAGAACTGTCGAAATTATCTTTCAAGAACAACTCTTCAAAAACCGTGCCTACGAGAGAGCCCTGCATGCCTGGAGTAAGAAAGAGGCTGAACACAAACTGAATGATGTCGGCTATTATCCACGAAGCGACAATCATCAAGGATGTTCCTAAAACGGTGTACAGCAAACGGGAAGTAAACTTCTCCATATTGGTGGCTGGCAGCATCAAGAACAAAGAGCGGGAAGCCTTGGTCTTCATGTTAATGAAGATTCTTGACCCACAGAAAAAGAAAATAATGAAACTGATAAACATGAACAAACCAGAAACACTTCCCAAGTATAAGTCCTTTACATCATGATATGTAACATAACCATTGCTTCGCCAATTAAACTGAAAACAAATACAGATAAAGGAAAATACAAAAGCCAATCCCAAAGTGTTGCGCACATATTTCTTCCAGTTGGATAATGCGTCCCAGCGCAAAACCATTGCCAAACGATGAAAATCTAAAACCTTATTCATAATATTGTCTTTTTTTGAACTTTTGCAAGTTCAGAAGTTATAGTAATTTGAAAATGAAAATAGAAACCTCACTCTTTATTTACAACTTGCCGTTGATGGCTGCATTGAAGAGAAGCTCGAGGTTCATCTGAGTCTCCCGGCTGCCAGCCTTTCGCTTGGCTATCACGGCATTGCCCTGAAGTGTAGGCTCTGCATAGAGTACCGTATCGTCCATTTCGGCAGGTGTGCGGTACTCGAAGGAATAGTCCTCACAAATATCTGCCACTGAGGCATCGAGCAAGAGATTATTCTGATTGAGAATAATAATGTGGTCGAGCAGCGACTCGATGTCATGAACCTGATGAGTAGAGATAATCAACATTCGCTCATCGGTCATATTGTTGGCTATCACCTTGCGGAACTGACTCTTCGATGGGATGTCAAGGCCATTGGTGGGCTCGTCCATGAAAAGGTATTTTGTACCTGTGGCAAGGGCAAAACTCATATAAGCCTTTTTCTTTTGTCCCATCGAGAGTTCGTTCAAATTAAGAGAGAGAGGTAATTCGAAATCCTGCAAACATCTGTCCAACACTTCCTGACTGAAGTTGGGATAGAAGGGACGGTTCATCTTCACATAGACATCGAGAGAAACATTGGGGAGAAAAAACTCCTCAGTCACTATAAAGATGTCACGAAGTACATCTGGGCGACGATCACAAGAAGACATTCCGTCGATAAGAATAGTGCCCTGCTGTTGACGCAGCAAACCACTGATCAGGTAAAGCAGAGTACTCTTGCCTGTACCATTCTTACCTAAAAGTCCATAGATATTATTCTCCTTAAGAGTCATATTGAAATCGCTGAACACGTTTCTCTTGACTCCTTGATAATGGAAACTCAAATTGTTTACTTGTATCATAATCTAACTGTTTTAGTGTACTACTTTAATATTACACTGCAAAAGTATAACAAAAAGCAATAGCTTCCAAATTTTCAAGCAATTATTTTTTGCTTTTAACACAACGTTAACTTTTCCACCTTATTTTATAAAGATAATAATATAAACATACTCAAGTGCTGAACACTACGAAAGTTTAAATATCTGTCCCACACTGAGATGCAAAGCAATAAGACACCTGTTGCCATCATGATATCCATTTTTTTTTAAACAGATGCTATCAAAATGCCTATTTATGGCACAAATGTGCCCTACGTGGGGCACATTTGTGCTCTTTAAGGAGCAATTTTACCGCAAAGGAAAATAATATGACCAATTGAGCTTTCGCTGGGCTCAAAAATTATAGAAAATTAAAAACAACAGCTTTTGTGGGAATATTTTATGTTTAATTTCAAGTTCACAAAAGCTGTTGTCTAACTAACACAACTTCCGTAAATCAGAAAGTTGAGTTAGATATACTTCATCAAAATGTCCCAGACTGCTATGATATGACAGATACTACCAGCCAATACGAAGAAATGGAAGACAGAATGCATATACTTGCGCTTGTTGATACTATAGAACACAGCACCAGTAATATAACAAACGCCCTCGGCAACAATCCAAATGACCGTAGCAGGCGAAACAGAATCAATGAGAGGCTTGAAAGCAACCAACACGGAAAGTCCCATACCGACGAAACAAATGGTTTCCAAATTGCTGTGATCCTTCAGCCGGCAAAAACTCATGACTGTTCCGGCTATTGCACACGCCCAGATGAAACAGAACAGACTCCAGCCCCAATAACCCTGATCGCGCATAGCTATGAGCGTGATGGGAGAGTATGAACCTGCAATATGCCAATAGATGGCAGCATGATCCCATTTACGCAGTCGTTCTTTCCACTTGCTCCATGCCGAGAGAGCATGATACACAGTAGATGCAATATACGACATAAGCATGCCAAAGAGATAAAGTATCACTCCTGCCGTTGCCCAACCGTTGTGATTGGTAAAACACCAATACAGGAAAATAATGCCTACGATGACTCCCAAAAGGATGCCACCCGCATGCGACCAGGAATTCCAAAGTTCCTCCTTATGACTGAAATGTATCTTGAGTTTCATATTTCTTTTATAGTGCTTAAAAAATAGTAAACCGAATACAAAGATAATGCCAATGAGCGCAATGAAAGCTTGCTTTCAAATTGCCGAGTGCAACTTATCTTCTGCAAAGATAATGCCAATGAGCGCAATGAAAACTTGCTTTCTAATTGCCGAGTGCAGCTTATCTTCTGCAAAGATAGTCCTATTATCCGTAACCGAAGACCATAGTGACGTTAAAAAAAAATAATGAGAACCTCCTCACTCGGAAATTCTCATTACGATGTAAATATAAATTGTATAAGTAAAAGATGATATCTGCGTTTCACAACGCACCTTGTTTAAAACCAACGCAAAAGTAGTAAAAATTGTTTTTTAACAGGTGACTTTTTTATCTTTTAGGGGGTAAAAATTATTTTTTGGACTAAAATGAACCAATTTTACCACTCATTTGCTTAAAAACACCAAGCCTTTGAGTGTGAAAAGACACTTTGTAAAAAAAACACCAGATACAATAATACATCTACAAAAAGCACTTAAAGCTAACAAAAAACATCATTTAGAGACTTCATTCTGTATTTGTAAATTTAGAAATTAATGAAAATGAAAATGGAAAAAGCGAACTTTTGAGTCAGTTCAAAGGTTTAAAAAATTAGAGGTTAAAGGTAGGAGAAGTTAAAGAAGTTTGAGAAGTTATCACTCCCTTCGGTCGTTAGAAGTTATAGCCAAAAGCTTTAAAACTACAGGCAATTTACAAAGCTGTTGCCCTTACAGGGCGCCTTGCCGATAAGCCATTATACCCAGGGCGCTGCCCTGGGCTAAGAGCTTTTGGGCCTTCAGCCCGTACTTAAAAACTTGAGTTATAAGCCCACTTGAAAAAGCCAATTTTACGAAAACCTATTCTTGATTATCAAGTTGCAAAGACAAAAAATTCGATTTTCGACTTTTTCAAGTGGACTCAGTAAGATACTTGACTCAGATGAATATATGTTTTATCTGAAAATATTAAGAAAGCGAGAGCATCTTCTCGATAGGCTTGACAGCATCGCGTGCGATCGCTTCGTCAACCTCTACAGTAGGCCAATCATACTTCAGGGCATTATAAATCTTCTGAAGCGTGTTCATCTTCATATATTCGCACTCATTGCAACTGCATCCTAATCCACCTTCGCTCACCTCGGGTGGCACAGGATAGAAGGTTACACCAGGACAATTGCGCTCCAGCTCGTGAAGAATACCAGCCTCCGTGGCGATAATATACTCCTTGATTTCTGGATGCTTCTCGGCATATTGAAGCATTGTGGCAGTAGAACCCTTTACATCAGCTACAGCCAACACAGGAGCCTTACACTCAAGATGAGCCATCACGACAGCCTCAGGATGCTCGCTCTTCAGCTTTACGATAGCCTCGACAGAGAATTTCTCATGCACATGACAGCCACCATTCCAGAGCAACATATTGCGGCCTGTAACACTATTGATATAATTGCCTAAGTTATAGTCGGGACCAAAGATAATCTTTTCATCTTGTGGAAAACTGTCAATCACCTTCTTGGCATTGCCACTCGTCACCACACAATCGGTAAGCGCCTTGACAGCTGCTGTCGTATTGACATAGCTCACCACCTTGTATCCAGGATGCTCAGCCTTATACTGCTTCAGGTCTTCGGCCTTGCAGCTGTCGGCAAGCGAACAACCAGCATTCAGGTCAGGACAAAGTACTGTCTTGTCAGGACTCAGCAGTTTGCAAGTTTCTGCCATAAAGTGCACACCGCACATCACCATTACCTTGGCATCAGTTTCTGCAGCCTTGCGTGCCAGCGCCAAAGAGTCGCCCACGAAATCGGCAATATCCTGAATATCGCCTACGGTATAGTAATGAGCCAGGATGATAGCATCTTTCTCCTTGCAGAGTCGGCGTATCTCCTGCTTCAAGTCTAAGGTTGCATCAACAGGTTCATCGACAAAACCTTTCTCTATCCATTCTTTTTTCACCATAACATTATTATTTTATTTCTTTATTCTTCTTTTTTTATAGGATATAGGAATGATGATATAACGTGGATAAGTGGATAAATATTTGGATGATTTCTTGCCTGTTTTATTATCCACACCCTGATAGTAAGTTATCAATACATCTGTTGCATTTCTTTTTCTTGGTTCTTAATGCTTTAGATGTTTTATCCACATTTTCCTATTCTGGTGCAAAGTTAATAAGTTTATATCTTTTTCCGTTCTAAAATTCCTAAAAACTTCATTAAAACTTAATAATAACTATGTGGATATCCTCATTCCGAGCGGGCTGGAATGTGATTGGTGGATATCTTGAAAGTTATGAATAAGTTATTGGATGGGTTTTCCATTCGTTTTTCCACAGGTTTGTGGATAAAAGTTATATACTATGTTCTCCTGTATTAAATACATAGCCTGTGCAAGATAATATTATTTTTTACCTGTAATAATGGTAGTTAAATAAAAAAAATAGTATCTTTGCAGAGCAGATTTAAAAGATAATATTTTTTATTACTGCGGCTTTTCAGAATTGGATAGAACATTAATTCGTCAAGCATTGAGCGTTGCAGTTTCTATTTTTGAATATTGGAGTAATTATGACAAAAATAACTAAGTATATAATATTGATATTTTTATTAGCTTTACAAGTTGGCTATTTAATAGAAATTATAGAAAGGGTTAGTTTAAATAAATGGAGTGATATTTTCTTTCCATGTATTTTTCTTTATCTATTTGGAATGCTTTCTATTTATTTCTCAAAAAAGTAAAATAATAAAAGGGATATTTGCAGAGAGCATATATAAATACGCTCTCTACTTAATGTGATTTTTTTTGTTTCAAAACAGTTTCTATTCTTTGAATGATATCTTCTGGCTTGATTTGGTTCATGCAAGCCATATCGCCTCGCATACATGGCTTATTGCCATAGATACTGCAAGGGCGGCAGGGTAAGTCTACCTGTACGGCATTGGTAGGGTTTTGATTCCATCCCATGAAGCCGGCGTAGGGATGGGTTGCGCCCCATATACTTACCACGGGTGTGTGGACAAGTGATGCCAAGTGCATATTGGCGCTGTCCATGCTGACCATCACTTGCAGATGGCTCATGAGGATGAGTTCTTGCTGCAGACCCTTGAGCTGAGCCGACGCATTACATACTTCGGGCCATGTCTCTGCCCATCGGTTCATGACCTCAGTTTCCTTCTCTCCACCTCCGAAAAGAAATATTCTGCATTGTGGATAAGTGTGGATAACTCCCTGTATAACTCTTTCCATCAGAGGCAATGGATATATCTTTCCTTCGTGTGCAGCAAAGGGAGCCAAGCCTATCCAGGGTTTTTCGTCGCTGTGGATATCTCTGTTTACTTCTGTGTTGGCCTTGTTCCACAGCGTTTCTGGCAACAGGTTGAGGTCGCCTTTCTCTGAGCCAAAGATAGAAGTGAAATCCAGTTTGACAGGATAACCCAGTTTGGCAAGAACTTCAGCATAGTTTTCAAACGATGTGGGTTGCTGTACGAACTTCTTGTCGTTTTGTGATGTGAGCTGGCGTTTGCCCTTGCGGTGCTTGTCGATATGCGCCACCTTGAAGTTGTCGAGATTAAACCTCATGCGCAGATAGCTGGATCGCAGTACACTGTGCAGGTCGGCTATGGCTGTGAAATGCTTTGCCGAAAGGCGACGGTAGAGGGCATTGAGTCCCTTGATTCCATGATACTCGTTTTTGATGTCGGCTTCCATGAAGCCTACATTAGGAGCTAAATTTTCGAAGAAAGGACGGGCAAACGGGCGGCTGAGCACAGTAATCCTGACGGCAGGATACTGGGTGGCAAGCGAATAAACCACAGGCACAGTCATGGCAACATCGCCCATGGCCGAAAATCGAATGATGAGAATATGCTCAGTCTTCATTTCGTTTATTTTTCTTAGTAATGGACTCTATTTGTTTCAAGTCAAGGGAAGACAAAGAAGAGAAGGAAACTGGGTGACAATCGTTTCATAGCTTTCTTTTTAGGGGAAAAGATATGAAATACTGTGAATATTGCCGCTAAGTTTCCTTCTTCTGACTTTCCTGTTTTCGATTGTGCTATATATATAATAGGTGTAAACCTTATTATTTCTTGTTGTAGAGTACAGGATTGGTAGAAGGATCGTTGTACATCTTCATCTGTCTGTACACCTTCATATACTTTCTTCCAGCCTCGATATCTTCGAGCAACTGGTCGATGGCAGTACTGAGGTCAACCTGCTGTTCGAGCAGCACATCGAGTTTTGCCTGACATTTAGCCTTGTGTTCTGCAGAAGCCTCAGTACGTTCAGCCTGCTCACGCATGTGGTAAATCTTCAGGGTCAGGATGCTCAGACGGTCGACAGCCCATGCCGGACTCTCTGTGTTGATGCGTGCATCGGGCAACACTTTCACCTTGGCATACAACTCACGGAAGTATGAGTCGATCTGCTCAACGAGGTCGGTGCGGTCCTGGTTGCTCTTGTCGATGCGTCGTTTCAGAATCAAAGCCTCTGCAGGGTCAATCTGTGGGTCGCGGATGATATCCTCGAAATGCCACTGTACGGTATCAATCCAGCATTTCAGATACAAACGGTTCTCAATGGAGCCGTCTTCGTAAGGATTGTTGATAGGAGTATCAATGTTGTCCTTGATATGATAATCGGCAATAGCCTGATTGAAAATTTTGTTTGCTTTTTCTGTAAATGTCATGATGTTAAAAGATTAATTAATAATAATGCACAAAAGTAATTAAAAAAAGCATATTACCAACAAAAAAGACAAAAAAGCACAAAAAAGGTGCACAGTTTATAGGTATATGTGCATCAATTAGCACTTTTTTCTATAAAATGTTTGTTTATTTGAAAAAAAAATGTTCCTTTAGCACCCGATTTTTAATTAGAAATTAATTTATAAACATTTTAAAAGTTACAATTATGTCAGAAATTGAAAGCAAAGTAAAGGCTATTATCGTAGACAAACTCGGTGTTGATGAGGCAGAGGTTAAGCCAGAGGCAAGTTTCACAAACGACCTTGGTGCTGACTCTTTGGATACAGTAGAGTTGATCATGGAATTCGAGAAGGAGTTCAACATTTCTATTCCAGACGATAAGGCTGAGAAGATTGCAACTGTTGGTGATGCTATCGCTTACATCGAGGAGAACAGCAAGTAATTAGCAACTTCAATTATTATAAATGGAATTAAAGAGAGTTGTAGTAACAGGTCTCGGCGCCGTAACTCCAGTAGGTAATACTCCTGAGGAAACTTGGGAGAACCTCCTTGCAGGTAAGAGCGGCGCAGCTCCTATTACTCATTTCGATACAACCCTTTTCAAGACCAAGTTTGCTTGCGAGGTAAAGAACCTGAACATCAACGATTGGATTGACCGTAAGGAAGCCCGCAAGTTGGACCGTTACACTCAGTTGGCTCTTATTTCTGCCATGCAGGGTGTAAAGGATGCCGGTATCGATCTTGAGAAGGAAGACTTAAACAATGTAGGCGTTGTTTATGGTGTAGGTATCGGTGGTATCAAGACTTTCCAGGACGAGGTGACTTATTTTGGCACCCATCAGGAGAATGGTCCTAAGTTCAATCCATTCTTCATTCCTAAGATGATCGCTGATATCGCTTCAGGTCAGATTTCTATCCATTTCGGATTCCACGGACCTAACTACACTACTACATCCGCATGTGCTTCTTCAAGCAACGCATTGGCAGATGCTTTCAACCTGATTCGTCTGGGTAAGGCAAACATCATCGTCAGCGGTGGTGCCGAGGCTGCTATTTGCGAATGTGGTGTAGGCGGATTCAACGCTATGCATGCTTTGTCTACTCGTAATGATGACCCTGAGCATGCTTCACGTCCATTCAGCGCAAGCCGCGACGGATTTATCATGGGCGAGGGTGCCGGTTGCTTGGTTCTTGAGGAACTGGAGCACGCCAAGGCTCGTGGTGCGAAGATTTATGCAGAGATGGTAGGCGAAGGCGAGAGTGCCGATGCTTATCACATCACAGCTTCTCATCCTGAAGGTCTCGGTGCAAAACTCGTTATGGAGCGCGCCCTTGAGGATGCCAACTTGAAGCCAGAGGATATTGACTACATCAATGTTCATGGCACATCTACTCACGTAGGTGACATTTCAGAAGCTAAGGCTATCAAGAATGTCTTCGGCGAGTCAGCTTATAAGCTTAACATCAGTTCTACCAAGTCTATGACTGGTCACTTGTTGGGTGCTGCTGGTGCTGTAGAGGCTATGGTCTGCGTACTCAGTGTTAAGAACGACATCGTACCTCCTACCATCAACCATGAGGAAGATGATAAGGACGAAGAGCTCGATTATAACTTGAATTTCACCTTCAACAAAGCTCAGAAGCGTGAGGTTCGTGCTGCATTGAGCAATACCTTCGGTTTCGGTGGTCACAACTGCTGTGTAGTATTCAAGAAATATGCTGAATAATTTTATAGATAGAATAAAGCTCTCTTTCCGAAAGGACAAAGAGCTTTATTTTTCTTTGTATCAGATTTTAGGTTTTTATCCACACGAAATTAGCTATTACAAGATGGCGCTGATGCACAAGAGCATCATGCACCGCAACGCAAAGGGAAAACCCATGAACAATGAGCGACTGGAGTTTCTCGGTGATGCCGTGCTTGATGCTGTAGTGGGTGACATCGTATATAAGCATTTCCCCGGCAAGCGTGAGGGATTTCTTACTAATACCCGAAGCAAGCTGGTACAGCGCGATACGCTCAACAAGCTGGCACAGGAAATGGGCATCAATCAGCTCATTCTGTCGAGTGGCCACAGCTATTCGCACAATAGCTATATGGGAGGAAACGCCTTTGAGGCTCTTGTGGGAGCTGTCTATTTGGACAGAGGTTATAATGTCTGCATGGAGTTTATGCAGAAGCGTATTCTCTCACAGATGATCAACATCGACAAGGTGGCTTACAAGGAGGTCAACTTTAAGAGCAAACTCATAGAGTGGAGCCAGAAGAATCGTGTAAAGCTCGTTTTCGTACAGGTGGAACAGGAAAAGGACAAGAACGGAAGTCCTGTATTCACCTACAAGGTGGTTATAGAAGGTATAGAGGGCGGAACAGGCAAGGGCTATTCCAAGAAGGAAAGTCAGCAGATTGCCTCCAAGCTTACTCTGGAACAACTTCGTAAGAAACCTCAGTACATTGACGCCGTCTTTGCTGCCAAGTCCAACCGTACCAAGATGGAGGAAGAACCTGTGCAGAGTGTGCCTGTTACTGAGGTAAAGAGTGACTTCATCATCACAAAAGAATCCGAAACAGAAGAAAAACAGGTAGATGTCTTCTGCGAAAAGGCGTACGAAGAGACTTCCCAGAAGGATACAGAACCTAAAGTAGAAGTGAAAGAAGAAGAGGAGTTCGATCTGAGCGATATTTCTTCCACTCCCAAGGAAATGTCTAAGGAAGACATCATTGCTGCTGCCGAAGCTGCTGCCTTTGAGGAAGAAGGAGAGAAATAAAAAGAGGATAGCAAGGCTATTATCGTTGTAGATTTCAGGCGACTTGTCATGATCCAAAATATACTCACTACAGGCATTGCCCGCTTATCAGCAATGGTTGTAGTGAGTATTTTTTTGCCTATATACTGCCATTTGTATTAAAAATAGTAAAAACTTTCTGTATATTAAAAGTTTAGGTTAATTTTGCAACTTAAAAGATATTAATATCACTTATGAGTTTAACAAAGATAGTCAGTAACGTCTTCAAACCTCGTCAAAAGGAGTTGGAGAAGTACTTGTATGATGCAGAACATCTGCAGCACAATGTACTCATGCACCTTTTAGAGAAAGGAAAAAATACAGAATACGGCGTTAAGCATCTACTAAACAATACCGATTCTTACGAGAAGTTTGCCAACAATATACCTGTCAACACCTACGAGGAGCTGAAAGGTGACATCGACCGTATGCGCCACGGTGAGCAGAATGTGTTGTGGCCAGGAACTGTGAAATGGTACGCCAAGTCGTCGGGAACCACCAACGACAAGAGTAAGTTCATTCCTGTGTCACGCGACGGATTGCATGGCATTCATTATGCAGGAGGCTTCGATGCGGTGGCCTATTATCTGAGAAATCATCCCGAAAGCAAGCTCTTCGATGGAAAGAGCCTTATTCTTGGTGGAAGTCATTCGCCCAACTATAATGTCTCGGGCAGTTTGGTGGGCGACTTGAGTGCCATCCTCATCGAGAATATCAATCCTTTGGCCAACTTGGTGAGAGTGCCCAAGAAGCAGACTGCCTTGTTGAGCGACTTTGAGGTAAAGCGCGACCGTATAGCCCGCGAGACGATGAATAAGAATGTGACCAATATCTCGGGAGTGCCCAGCTGGATGCTCAGTGTGCTGGTACGTGTTCTCGAACTTACGGGTAAAAAACATTTGGAGGAAGTGTGGCCCAACCTGGAAGTGTTCTTCCATGGCGGTATAGCCTTTACTCCTTATCGCAAACAATATGAGCAACTCATCACTTCGCCAGGCATGAACTATATGGAGACCTATAATGCCAGTGAGGGATTCTTCGGCTTGCAGGACGATCCATCCGACCCGGCCATGTCGCTCATGATCGATTATGACGTGTTCTATGAGTTTATACCTATGGACGAGTTTGGTAGCGATCATCCTACGGTGGTTCCTCTTCAGGGCATCGAGGTGGGAAAGAATTACGCCATGGTTATCACTACCTCTTGTGGTTTGTGGCGTTATCTCATCGGAGATACAGTCATGTTTACCAGCAAGAATCCATACAAGTTCGTCATTACCGGACGTACCAAATACTTTATCAATGCCTTTGGTGAGGAACTCATCATGGACAATGCCGAAAAGGGATTGAAGTATGCCTGCGAGAAAACAGGAGCGCAGGTGGCAGAATATACAGCAGCTCCTGTCTTTATGGACAGTAATGCCAAGTGCCGCCACCAGTGGCTCATCGAGTTCTCCAAGGAGCCGGCAAGCCTTGACGAGTTTGCATCCTTGCTCGACAAGCATCTGCAGGAAATCAACAGCGACTATGAGGCCAAGCGTTTCCACGACGTCACACTTCAGCATTTGGAGATAGTGAAGGCCCGTCCTAACCTCTTCAACGACTGGCTCAAGAGCAAGGGTAAGTTGGGCGGACAGCACAAGGTGCCCCGACTGAGCAACAGCCGAAAGAATATCGACGAGATGCTTGAACTCAACAAACTATAATATGCGCAAAAAGGTAGATACACGAGAATAATGATGATAAACAAGATAGACAAATGGATTAAGACGCATAAGAAGGCAAGTGCTATGTATTTGCCCTTCTATGTCCTTGCCATTTTGCTTTTGGCTTCGTGTGCCAAGATGGGACAGCCTGATGGAGGATGGTTCGATGAGACACCGCCCAAGGTGATAGGTGCCAGTCCTGAGGACAAAGGAGTGAATGTGACATCAAAGAAAATAAACATTTACTTCGATGAATATGTCAAGATTGACAATCCTACCGAGAAAGTCGTCGTGTCGCCTCCTCAGATAGAAGTGCCCGAAATCAAGACGGCAGGCAAGAAGATTCAGGTATCACTGGTCGATTCGCTGAAGCCCAATACCACGTACACGATAGATTTCTCTGATGCCATCAGCGACAATAATGAGAACAATCCTATGGGAAACTATACCTACAGTTTCTCCACAGGAGAGAAGATAGATACGATGGAGGTGTCGGGCTATGTGCTCGAATCAGAAAACTTGGAGCCCATCAAGGGCATTCTCGTAGGTCTGTACTGCGACACCGCCGATTCGGCTTTCCGTACCAAGCCCATGCTTCGTGTGAGCCGTACCGACAGCCGTGGTCGCTTCGTTATCAAGGGTGTGGCACCAGGCTCTTACCGCATCTATGCCCTTCAGGATATGGATGGCAACTATATGTTCAGTCAGAAGAGCGAGAAGATAGCCTTCTCTCACGACATCATCGTGCCATCTTTCAAGCCTGATACCCGTCAGGATACAACGTGGGTCGACTCTCTGCATATCAAGTCTATCGACCGGGTGGCGTATACTCATTTCCTGCCCGATGATATTGTGTTGAGAGCTTTCACAGAGTCACTTACCGACCGCTACTTCCTCAAGGCTGAGCGCAAGGATGCCAACAATTTCTCAATCTTCTTCAGCTATGGCGATTCCATCATGCCTGCGGTCAGAGGATTGAACTTTGATGCAGAAAATGCCTTCCTTATCGAGTCTTCTTTACAGCAGGACACACTTACCTATTGGCTTCGCGATACAGCCTTGGTCAATCAGGATACGCTGCAAATAGAACTGAGTTATCGTATGACCGACAGTACAGGTGTGCTTGTCTCACGTACCGATACCCTCGATGTACTCGCCAAGGAATCGTATGCCAAACGACAGAAACGACTCAACAAAGAGTTGGAAGAATGGACCAAGAAGCAGGAGAAGCGCAAGAAGAAAGGCGAACCCTACGATTCGGTCATGGCTCCCAAGCCTTTGGAGGTAAAGATAGGAGTGGCTTCACAGCTGGATCCCGACAAGAACATCAGTTTCTCGTTCCCTACACCTCTTGCCCATGCCGATACGGCAGGCATTCATCTTTATGCCAAGCACGACACATTGTGGTACAGAGCTCCTTTCGAGTTTGAGGATATGGGCAACCGAAACTATAAGCTGCGGGGCGAGTGGCGACCCGACATCGAATACAGTCTTGAAATAGATTCGGCTGCATTTGTCGATATCTACGGGCTGGCTTCCAAGCCTGTAAAGCAAGGCTTCAAGGTTTCTTCACTCGACGAATACAGCACCTTGCTGGTCAACATAACAAGTCTTGAAAACGAGCACCTGCTGGTACAACTGCTCAACGGGCAAGACCAGGTGGTGAAGGAAACCAAGGCTGTCAACGGAGTGGCGGAGTTCTATTATCTCAAGCCCGAGAAATATTATCTGCGCCTGATAGTTGACCGCAATAATAATGGCAAATGGGATACTGGTGATTACGATAAAGACCAGCAGGCAGAAGAGGTGTATTACTATCCTGAGGTCATAGAGTGCAAGGCCAAATGGGACATTACCGAGAGTTGGAACCCTACGGAACGGCCTCTCGACCGACAGAAGCCTGGTGTCATTACCAAGCAGAAGCCAGACAAGGAGAAAAAAGTAAAAAATCAGAACGCTGATCGTGCTAAGAAATTAGGCATTCAGTATGTTCCTAAAATGTAAGAGATATGATGAAATTTCTTAAAAAAATCAGTACTGACAGCTATCTTGCTGTTTATGGTCAGCACTACGGTGTCTGCCCAGTGTACATTCCGTAACACGGCATTCAAGTCGGGTGAGTACCTGGCCTACAACCTCTACTACAACTGGAAGTTTGTATGGGTTAAGGCTGGTACAGCCAGTATGTCAACCATCCAGACCACCTATAAGGGCAAACCCGCCTATCGTGGTTCGTTGGTGACACGTGGCAACAAGCGAGTTGACGATTTCTTTGTACTTCGCGACACCTTGCTTTGTTATAGCAGCACCGACCTTGCTCCGCTCTATTTCCGTAAGGGAGCCCGTGAAGGCAAGCGCTATACGGTAGATGAGGATTTTTACAGCTATGCCAACGGAAAATGTCATGTTCGTATGCATCGTCAGCGCCATGATGGTACTCATCACTGGAAAAATGCAGCTTACGAAGACTGCGTTTTCGATATGATGAACATCTTCCTGCGTGCCCGCAGCTTCGACCCTGCCAACTGGAAGAAGGGTTATGTGGTGAAGTTCCCTATTGTGGATGGAAACGGCCGTACACCTGCCCAGATCAAGTTTTTGGGCAAGGAAACCATCAAGGCCGACAATGGTTTGAAGTATCGCTGTCTGCGCTTGGCTTACATGGAGTTAGAAGACGGCAAGTACAAGAGAATAGTCGATTTCTATGTGACCGATGACGAGAACCACGTGCCAGTACGTCTTGACATGTTCTTGAAGTTTGGCAGCGCCAAGGCTTTCCTCGTTGGTATGAAAGGAACAAAAAATCCCATCACTTCCAGAGTAAAGTGACAAATAAGACAGGTCAAGCTCAACAGCTTCACAGCTTGAGCTTGACCTTTTAAGAGAGATTTCTATTATTTGATTTCTATCGTTTGTATGGTTGTACTGCTTTTCCGATACATGGTTCAAGCCAAAGAGTATCGTAAAGAGTATGATGACGAATGATTTAGCCATAGTTGTATCGTTTCTTTTCTTTATTGTTTACGATGCAAAGATACGGCTATTGCTGTAAATGTTGTGTTATCAGATGGTTATCTTTAAGTTAACGTTTTTCTGATCATGTCTGGCGTGCCACTCTGTTGATGAGTTGTGTCCCTGTAACTTGTTTTTTCTCCATCTTATTGCTTGTCTGAAACTTTAGGCAGGGCGATGGTAAACTCCGTCCACTTGTCTTTCTCGCTCTTCAGACTTATCTTTCCGCCATGGGCATGGATGACCTGGAACACATAGTTCAGGCCTATGCCAAATCCTTTTCGGGTCTTGTTGCCATTTTTCTCGTGTTCGGCAGCACGCTCAAAACGATTGAATACCGATTTCTGTTCGCTCTTCGATATGCCTATTCCCTCGTCGTACACCTTAATATATATATAGTGGTTGTCCTCGAGGGTAGAAATGCGGATGTTGATTTTTTCTTTCGAGTATTTGGTGGCGTTGTCTATCAGGTTGCTGATAGCTTCCTTCAGATATTCCTCGTCTGCAGCCACAGTCGTTACCTTCAGCTGGGTGGCTATATGAATGGGCTTGGCCGACTTGGCTTTGTATTTCTCGGTCACATCCTCTATCATGGGCTCCAGTTTTACTACAGTCTTTTGGATATTCAACTTGCCATGTTCCAGTTTCGAGATGGTGAGCAGTCGGTTGATGAGTGCTAAGAGATGCTGTGCCTCGTCTTCTACGATGGTGAAATATTTCTCTTTTATTTCTGGCTTCTTCTCCAGCACACCGCTGTGCAGGTATTTCGTACCCATGATGATAGAGGTGAGGGGCGACTTCATGTCGTGAACCATGGCATACGAGAAATCCTCGCGCAGGAGGCGAACACGTTCCTGCTCGTTGATATAGTTTATCTGGTCGATAATACTCAGGATGATGACGATGGAAATAAGGATAGAGATGAGGAGCAATACCCAGTTTTGCTGGATGATGTAGATGCTTCCGTTGGTAATGGTCATCTGGAAGCCTACGCTGTAGTCCAGTCTTACAGGCAGAATGTTGGTTTTCACTTCCTCCAGGAAGGGGAAGATATTGCTGTTGATATTTTTGCCTTCCATCACCTTTCCTGTTTTCATGTTCACCTTGTTGATGGCAATGCGGAAAGGCGACTTCTTTGCTTTGATTATGGAGTCGGCAATAATTGTTAAGGTATCGATGTTGGCATCTTGATGCGATTTTTTGTAGATGGCATCATAAAGGGATAGTGTAGAATTATAGATATTACTGTTAGCAACGGTATCTCCCGACTCAAAAAAAGAATCGCACCTATTTGTTTTATCCAACTCTAAGGCGATGGCTTTCTCCAATATCTCATTACATTCCTTTCCTAATTGTCGCGCGTTGATGTTATAGGTGTTCCACATCCAGAATATTTGGATGAAGAGAATGGCTATTAGGGCTGTGGTGCTGAGTATCTTGGTACGGTTGGCATTCATATCATCTTCTCCTTTCTTCTTTATTCATCCAAGAGGTATTCGGTTTCTCTGCCTTCCTTCTTTGCTACTAAATAATTGCTGATGCTGCTTGCTGTCAATGTGGATCCAAAGCATCCCATGGCAGTACACAGAGGAATACTGGAAATATCGGTAGGAATCAGATTACAGATGATACAGGCCACAAATGTCACGATGGTGCTCCTTGTGTTTTTGTAGATATAAAAGAGGAGCGATGTCTGCACGATGCTCCATATCATCATCATGATAATCCATGTCAACGACTGGCCCAGGGTTGTGGCAATGAATGGTATGATGCTGAATACAAGAACGGTAAGGTAAGAAACCCATGTCTTCTTGCCGCATTTGATCAGTTCTTCGTATATCGCGCCGAAGATAATATAGGCTGAGATAAAAGAGCCTATAAGAATCATCGGAAGCATTCCTATATAGTCAAAAGGCATGATTTCCTTGTTGTATATTTTGATGTCCAACAAATTGAAGAGGGCGATAAACATCAAGGTAATTCCAAACAGGGGAAGGGTGTACCAGAACATAGCCTTCCACTTGTATGCTGGATTCACTCTGCCCAGCGTAAACTTGGAAAACTTTGCCTTGCTGAAGGTGAACCATAATATAAGCATAGCAAGAATGCAGAAAACATAAATAATGGGAGTTCCTGCCTTGAGTAAGGAAGCCTGGTCGTTGGCATTTACCTCTTCCAGTTTTCCTGAGACTGCAAGGTAGATACCTATCACTATACCACCAACAAACATGGTGCTACAGAATTCCGCTATCATTAATATATAGTAAAGTATCGACTTAAACATAATGCTTTATTTTTATTGTTGTTTTCTTTCTCTGAATAATGTTTTTTCTGTAGTTTCTTTTATCAGACTTGTTGCCTTGTCAGTCCTGTTTTCGCTTTTTCCGGCAGGTTCTGCGAAGGCAGTTTTTCATACCGATGCTTCGACAACGGGCTTGCAGTTATTCTACAATGAGTTTGAAGCCTACGCCTCGGATGGTCCTTAACTCTACACTTGGCTCGTCTTCGATGGCAGTGCGAATCTTCTTGATGAAAACATCAAGGCTTCTCGATGCAAAGTAGTCTTTGTCTTCCACGTCCCAGAAACGACTCAGTACAGCGTCACGGCGCACCACTTCGTTCTTGTTCACTGCCAAGAGTTCCAAAATCTTTGCCTCACGTGCCGTAAGCATCTTCTCGCTGTGGTCCTCCTGGTTTTTCAGCGTGGCATGGTTGGCATCAAGGATATATTTGCCCAGTTTTACGAGCTGGCTGTTGTTCTTGCTGCGTTTGCCTTCCTTCAGTCGCATCAGGCTCTGTATGTGTGCATCCAGCTCTTCGGGTATGAAAGGCTTCTTCACATAGTTGTTGGCTCCGGCAGCATAGCCTGCCTTCAGGTCTTTGGGCGATGTAAGGCCAGTGGTAAAGAGGATGATGGTATCGCCATCTACCTCACGTATTTTCCTCACCATCTCCAGACCGTCCATGATAGGCATGTCTATATCCGATACGATGACATCGGGCTGAAAGGTTTTCCATTCCTCCAGTCCTTGCCTGCCATTGACGGCTGTCTTCACCTCATATCCTTCGATGATATCTTCGAAGCAGCTTTTCTCCATATAGGCGAGGTTTTCGTCGTCTTCTACCAAGAGTAATTTTATGTCAGCCATAACTCTTCTTGTGTTTTAAAGATTATATTCTCTTACCCAATTTTCGCTGGGTTCCGTTCTCATGTGCAAAGATAGTTATTTTGTTGATAAGTTCCAAGTTTTCCACATTACTTAACCTAAAGATAACCCAAAGTCTTAGGCTCCAGAGAGATTGTTTATCCACAAATTTTAATTTGTCTAAATAGATGCCACTAATCTCAAAAAATCATTTATTTTTAACCGATTATCACGATAAAATTTTATATTTGTAGCATTAAATGGTTTTAGAATTATGGCAAAGAAAAATATAGACTTAGCAGTAGTCCTTCATGATGATTGCGACTACAAGGACTGGCTTGTGGAACTCAAGGAACGATTCTACAGCCATCGCCTCAAAGCGTCATGTGCCACCAATGGCTACTTGTTGGACTTCTATTGGAAGTTGGGACGAGACATTGAAGCTAAGCAATATACTAATACTTATGGCTCTGGATTTTACAAAAATCTCAGTCAGGATTTGAAGAACGAAATGCCAGGGGTGAAGGGATTCTCACCAACTAACTTGAAGTACATGAGCTACTTTTATAAGCTCTATGCACCATTACAGGCAAATTGTCCGCAGCTTGCGGACAATTTTATAAAGGACTTGTATATTGCAGATATTCAGCGAGTTGTAGCACAAAGTAAAAATCGTCCGCAAACTGCGGACGATTTCAAATTGCTTTTTCTTATTCCTTGGGACCACCATCGTCGTATCATAGATAAGTGCAAGGGCAATATGGATAAGGCTTTGTTCTTTGTAAGAAAGACTTGGGAGAACAATTGGGGGCGTGACGTTCTGCTCAACTGGCTTGACACAGACCTTTATGAGCGTGACGGCAAGGCTATCACCAACTTCCAGGCTACGCTTCCTGCTGTACAAAGCGACTTGGCGCAACAGATAACCAAAGACCCTTATCAGTTGGACTTTCTTAACTTAAGGGAGAAATATGACGAGCATGACATTGAGGAAGAATTGGTGAACAATGTAACACGTTTTCTTTTGGAACTAGGAAAGGGATTCTCTTATATGGGCAGACAGTTTCGTTTGGAGGTAGGTCAGCAGGAGTTCTTCCCAGACTTGCTGTTTTACAATGCTCACCTCCATGCCTATGTGGTCATTGAGCTAAAAGCCCAGTCGTTCCATCCATCATTCTTGGGGCAACTAAGTTTCTATGTGTCAGCCGTCAACCATCAGTTCAAGACCGACATCGACAATCCTACCATCGGTTTGCTCATCTGCAAGGACAAAGACAATGTGGTGGCAAAATACGCCTTGGATTCATACAAAGAACCAATGGGTATATCAGAATATCAACTGTCAAAGCTCTTCCCGAAAGACTTCAAGTCTTCCATGCCGACTATTGAGGAATTGGAAAAAGGATTGAAAGATGATCGAGAATAACGAGCCAAGATGCTTAATTCTCTGATACTATACCATTGGGATTCTTTGTTTCCATATTCTTCTTTGATGCCCCTATCCGTTCTAATATAGACAAAGTTTCCCGTTATGGCATTCTTATCACGATATGGCTATATCCAATTTACTTATACCCTTTGTTGAGAATCATGTTTCGATTTTCAGAGAAATTAAAGGTCACTTGGCTTTATTATATTAGTCCGATTGTACCAATAGTGGTATTTTGGCTATTTTACTCTATCTGTATTATAAGTACTCCAAAGTCTTAGGCTCCAGAGAGACTGTTAAACCACTGACAATCTCTCCTGAGCCGCTTCCCTTCTTGCTCCTTTGGATATGTCATTTAGAATTTGCTATGTTGGTAACTTGTCTAAAAAACAAGTGTCAATTGATATTTCTTCTTCATATATCCAAGAAGTTCTTGATAATGCAGTAGCTAAGATAATTAAATCACAAAATAAGCAAACAGAATAAAATATACGGTTATGACATTTTTCAATTCAATTAAAATGTGTTACATGAAGTCTTTTGATTTTAAGGGAAGAGCTTCAAAGAGTGAGTATTGGTGGTTCTGGCTGGTTCAGGTCCCTATTACTTTTATAGCATTGGGGGCATTGGGGACTTGGAACTCCGAAAAGTTTGATGTACTGTCTGGAGTGTTTTTAGGAATTACTATAGCCTCTATTCCTGCTAACTTTTCTTCTATGATACGTAGATTTCATGATGCGGGATTAAGTACCAAGCAATGTCTAAAGAAATTGTTTTATGCGGTAGCCCCATTCCTTTTTGCTGTCAATTTAATAACAAAGATCGATCCTTTTTCTTCTTTTGCTGTAGTACTCTTAATAGCATTATTATTTTCGGCAGTCTCATTTTTCCTGTTGTTCATCATATTGATAGGAGACAGTGTATATGAAGATGAAGAAGAGGAATAAGGGATAAAGTCGTTCGCAAGCCTTGCGAATAAAAAAGCAAGGCTTTCTGATACAACTTATCAAATTTTTGATTAATTTTGCAATCGATACTAATAGATGCTACTATAATATGGGAAATGATACAGAAAATATAAAGATATTGTGCATCGGTGTCGGTGGGGCTGGCACTAATGTAATTAATCGTATGAAGGATATTGGTATTCTGAATGCAGAGTTTCTGACATTTGGAGGATATTGCTATGACTATAGCCATCCCGAAATTCCTCATTATAATCTTATAGAAGCGAATGGGTTGGATAGTTTGCCAAATAGTTCGGATCCTCAAGTCTTTGAAAATTTGGCTAATAATGTTGCCGATGATATAAAGGAAGTTCTTTTGTGTCATTTAAACTCTCGTAAGTTAGAAAATGAAAGAGTGTAAATATTGGATAGTTGTATTGCTACAGCTATGCTTTCTTTCTATCAGCTGTGGAGAAAAGAGGGCAAAACAAGTTGCTCCTGCTCAAGATCATGTCATTTTGAAATTTGAAAATGATGAAGATGGAAAGTATTCGCAAGCGATGATCGTACAAATCATCAAACATTTTCATCTGCCAAATAATACTGTTGTAACAGATGAGGATGTTGATGCAATCTTGTTGAGAAGCATTGATGGGAGAGATGGTATTTATGGCGGTGACGTAGTTACCATTTGGAAGTATTATAAGAAGCAGAATGATATTCAAGAAATAGTTACGGCACATCCTATGGCAGATTTGTTGTGGTATAATCCTGATAAAAAACATGGTGTAATGCTAGGGCTGGATTCTGTTTTTGTGGCAAGTGAAGCCATGCTTGTCCCTCTAAATCCTGATGTGGTAGTTGTAAATGGAACAATAGACAAGATGAATACAGTTTATACTTTTATAGTAGATACGGATGCGGGAAAGGCAATATTGTTACACTCTAATCTCGGCTGTGTAGGTTTCACATCTGAAGATGGATTACCAATCTGCCAGTCTTGTCGTCATTATTCTGATACTAGGTTTGGTAGGTATTCTGTCGTTTCTGTTTATGATGAAAAAGGAAACCTCGTCAAGGAAATGTCGTTTGAAGATTATAAAAAAGATGAGGAGTTATGACTGTAATAGAATTGATAACCTATATTCGGCAGCACAAGAAAGCAACTCTTGTAATTTTTGTGTTAGCATTGATAGTGGGAAAAATAGTATCTGTATCTATTGGCATGCACGGTGTTGGGACGTTTGATGGAGAGAAAAATGATATTTTGCGTAGGCGCAACTATTTGATAGGAAAACTGGTGACAACGCCGCAAATAGTAATGGAGGAGATGCCAGGTGGAATGAGTGCGCAGTTCCAAGGAGAATGGGCAATGTACTCTTGTTCTATGTTTGCAGCAGCATTGACAAATATAGCTAAGATTTACCCGAGACAAAAGGAGGTGTCGTTGGGGTATGTTGATAAACTCATAGGGATAGTTATGTCTTCAGAGATACGTGAGTATGATAGAAAAAGATGGTGGGGGAAGATGCACTTGAGAGCCTTGATGGTGATCATAGCCATGTTTCTTATTTGAGTATTCTTGCTTGGATGATGGGAGAATATAAAGAATTAGGTGGAGACAATAAGTATGATGATTTATATGGGAAAATCTGTTGTACGCTTAATCGAAGAATGCTTGATGCTGAGGCTTTGAATCTTCCTACTTATCCTAATGAACCGATTTATGTTCCTGATATGTTGGTGGCCGTGGTAGCTTTGTCTCATTATGCAGAGTTGAATGATGGGAGGTATCAAGATACTGTGAATAGGTGGATAGAGAAAGCAAAAACTGATTGGTTGGATGCAAAGACAGGTTTATTGGTTTCTTTTTTGGACAATACGGGAGCATATCAGATTGGTGATATGCCGGTGAAAGGGTCTTATTCGGCATTGAATTGTTATTATCTTTCGCTTATAGATAAGTCTTTTGCAAAAGAGCAATACGAGCGATTGAAACATTATTTTTATCAAAGTAGTCCAATTTCTGGCCTAAAGGAATATCATGATAGATTTTTTCTTTTTGGTATGGATGCCGATGTAGGTCCGATTATTGCAAATCTAAGTCCTTCAGGTACAGCGTTTATGGTAGGAAGTGCTACTTACTTTGGAGATTTTGATGTAAGAAGAAACCTTTTGAAGACTGCAGAGATTGCTGGCTCTACTTTCTACGGCTTTACAAAGAATCATTATCTTCTTGCCAACTTTGCCTTAGTAGGGGAGGCTGTTATGCTGGCTATGCGGACTAATGTGGAATAAATATTTTATACTTATGAGGAGACTAAAGAAAATATTAGATTCATGGAATGTACTTCGTCATAGAATGAGAAATCAAAATGAGGCGCAAGAGGTAAAGGCGAAACCGTCTTTTCCTACAACAGGCATTATAGGAGCAATAGCAGGCGATTGCTTTGGAGCAGCTTATGAGTTTAATCCTGTGAAAAGCATCTACTTCGACTTATATAAAGCACCTCGTTTTACAGATGACACGGTTATGACCTTAGCTGTCGCAAAATGGTTGACTATCGACCAAGAGCATACTCATGAGAAACTTGTGGAGTGTATGAAAGAGCTTGGAAGAAAGTATATGTTTGCTGGTTATGGGCAGAAATTCTTACGTTGGATTATCAGCAGAAAAACTGAGCCTTACAACAGCTTTGGTAACGGCTCTGCTATGCGAGTTAGTCCATGTGCGTTTTATGCCAAGACATTGGATGAGGCTTTGGAACTTGCCAAGATTTCAGCTGAGGTAACTCATAATCATCCTGAAGGTATCAAGGGAGCTCAAGCCATTGCTGCTTGCATATTCTTAGCTCGACAAGGGAAGAGTAAGAAGCAAATACGAAATTACATAGAAGAAAACTTTGAAGGGTACAATCTGCATCGAACTCTCGATGAGATTCGTCCTGATTATAATTTTTGGGAGATATGTCAGAAAAGTGTGCCAGAGTCAATCATCTCTTATATAGAGGCTAATTCTTATACTGCGGCAATTCGTAATGCCATTTCTCTTGGTGGGGATGCCGATACGATGGCTTGCATGGCTGGCGGTATTGCTATAGCTACCAAAGGCATGGAAATGCCCGAGGACTTGGCTTACTATATTTATAATCATGTGCTTGACGATTATCTGCGTCAGGTGCTATATGAGTTTAATCAACTGAGCCCACTTTAAAAAGTAAAGCTTGTTTTAAATGTTTATTTCAGTAACTACTCAGTTCACCACAAGGGAAAGCCCCTGTGGTGAACTGAGTAGTTACAATGTAATGCTATTTTTCTTAAAAAAATCTTAATGATGAGGCTACTATTCGCCAAAAAATACTATCTTTGAAACTGATAATATCTTGTTATTATCTATCGGTTTGTGCAAGAAACAAACAATATATTAGCAATATTGGATAACTATCTCCATGACAATCCCGATGAGATTGCCAAGGAGATGGCGAATGACTTTAGAAGACGAAGGATAGAGAAAAATATGACACGTGAACAATTGGCGGATAAGTCGGGTGTGGCTGTCAGCAATATCACGCGTTTTGAACAGAAGGGTTTGATTTCGCTCAAAAACTTGATAGGTATCGCCATGGCTTTGGAATATACGTCAGAGATAAGGCATGTCTTCTCGCAACCTAAGTATTCGACGATGGAGGAACTGCAACAGATCAAGCGGAATGCTAACAAGAAAAAAGCACATCGGCTATGAAAAGAATAGAATTTTTGATTGTTAAGTATCATCAAGAGACGGTCGGCACTTTGGCATTGAGTGTCGATGAAAAGGTGTGTACTTTTGAGTACGACAAGCAATGGCTTGCTACAGGTTTTAGCATATCTCCATAAAGTTTATAAAAAATATGATTTGCGATTTTTTCAAGTGAACTCAGTTCTTTTATAATTCGGTATCTATTTTCACTGTTGTTACGTTTGTATATCCTGCGGGAATGGCAGCATGTTGTCCCGTTAAGAATATTAGCGGAGCTGCAACAATGGTACCAGCAACGACTGCACCTGACGTATGATTTTTTCTGCTAAAATCAATTTCTCCTTCAAGTGGAACTTTTGTATTATTGTTCGCAACACAATACAACCATTCAACTTTTAATTTACCCTTTGTTCCTGCAATACCAGATTTCTTTGCAACGAGTACTTTTGCGTATGCCTTTGCCCCTTTTGATATTACAATGCTATCACCGACTTTTATATCTTCAGATACATCAAAAGCCACCAAATCTCCTACATTTACATTCTTGGCACGGATTTCCTTTTTGTTCTCAATGGAAATTAGAGAGCCAGCTTTCAGAACAGGCTTTTGGGCATATGTAAACGTGCTGCATAAACAGAGAAATACCAAAATATTTTTTTTCATATTTTTTTAAGTTTAAAAAAATGAATAAAAGTTCCCCAAAAAAATATAGGGTAAAAAACAACAGTTTCTCAATAAAAAGTTGCGATCTTTGTAATCGCTAAACAACAATTTAAAGAGTAACTGTTATAGATGCAAAATTAAGCAATTTTTCTGAGTTGTCCACATATTAAGTGTTAAAAGTTCATTGAGAACGAATTTAATGTCACTTTTTACCTGGTTTGGGCTTGGTCACCTGTTCTGTAGAATGTCCTGGAGAAGCAAGCAGGCATTCCTGCCGTTCAGCTAATCCTGTCTCTCTGCCTTTTCCGTATAGCAGGTGAAAGCTATACTCCATGTACAAGAAGTCATAGGCAATTCTCTTTCTACTTGTTAAGATTATGTAATTTAAATTATGCAGTTTGCATAATTTAAAACAAATAATTATATTTGCATGCGGAAATCAAAACATAGAAGAATATGGAGAATCCTTTTATCATAACTGGATACATCAAGCCAGAGTACTTCTGCGACAGAAAGCAAGAAGCCAAAAGAATCATCACAAAAATCACCAATGGTGAGAATATAGTCATAATGGCTGCAAGACGTGTGGGCAAAAGTAAACTTATTGACTTTTGCTTGGATTCGCCTACTATAAAGGATAATTTTATTTCTATTTCCATAGATATTCTTCGCACATCCAGTATCAATGAGTTTGCCTTTGAGTTAGGCAAGGCTGTGTTTGAGCAAGCTGCTCGTCGTAGCACTAAGCTGCTAAAGATGGTGGTCAATACTTTGAAATCCATCAATGGCTGTTTTGGATACGACCCAATCTCCAATACACCTACTTTCAACCTCTCCCTTGGCGATATTTCCAATCCCCTCTATACCTTGGAGGAGATATTTACTTGTTTGGAGCAAGCAGACAAAAAATGTATTGTTGCGATAGATGAGTTTCAGCAGATTGGCTATTATCCAGAGAAAAATATGGAAGCAGTTCTCCGTACTTATATCCAAAGATGCAGCAATGCCAACTTTATATTTTCGGGAAGTGAGCGACATCTCATCACTGAGATGTTTTCTGAGAAAGCACGACCATTCTATAATAGTGCAGACATCATGAATCTTGATGTTATTCCTATAGACAAATACACCGAGTTTGCCATTGGCTTGTTCCATCATTTTGATAAAGATATTCAAGCGGAAGCAATTGCATTAGCTTATCATACTTTTGGTGGCAATACATATTATATACAGAAAGTAATGCATGAGGCTTTCAACCAAACAGACCCAAAGGGTGTTGCGGATAGTGAGATGATAGATGCTATTATCCGTTCATTGATATTGGACAATGACCGTAAGTTCAGTGAAATTCTCTCACGGCTAACCTTGCCTCAAAAAGAACTTTTGTATGCTATTGCCAAAGCTGGCATGGCTAAGAAAATTACTTCTGCTGCTTTTATTAAAAAACATAATCTTCGTTCAGCAAGTAGTGTACAGAGCGCCATCAAAAAACTGTTGGAATATCACTTGGTTTCTACCTCGCAAGCTACTTATTATATAGATGATCAATTGATGGGGTTGTGGCTGAAAATGTAACTGATGTGCGAAACTTGATTTTTTCTAAAAGTTTCTTAAAGATAGATTACTTTTTATCAGAAAATACTATCTTTGCAACTGATAATATCTTGTTATTATCTATCGGTTTATGCAAGAAACAAATAATATATTAGCAATATTGGATAACTATCTCCATGACAATCCCGATGAGATTGCCAAGGAGATGGCGGAAAGCAAATGCCGAGAAATCTATGAGGAAGTGATAGGGGTATTGGGTATTGTCCCTTCAAAAGCAGGAAAAATGTGATGAAGTAATCAAAAACATTAGGATTTTATGACAAAGTAGGGTTTTTCTGCCTCATTTTCGATTTATCTGCCTCATTTGATACCAAAATGAGGCAGATAAATTCATTTTTTGGGCAAATAATTGAGAAAATTATCGTAATTTTCTCTTCTTTTTTGATACAACTTTCCCAAATAATCACTATCTTTTCAACCGTAATCCTTGCTGAAAGCCCACGATAGGGCTAAGGTGGGGATACATATACATAAATAAAGGCGTAACTGACGCTTTGGTTTTGACGTGTTAGAACTTCGCAACTTCAAACAAGTTGTCAAAAACAAAGCAATGGGGACGCCTCACAGGGTGTATTATACTGAGTATCTTCTCTATGAAGGGCTTCATTCATTCGCTCTAATTCGGCCCCTCTATCTATAAGTTTCTTAAATTCTATAAGTTTAGCATTAGAAATATCTTGCACAAAGATAATCTTTTTCAAAGATATTTCTAAATGTCTGATAATTAGGGTGATATTTATTATTGAACTTTAACTAAACTTACTTGTTTGGGGAATCATCTTCGTTTGCATAACGAATAAGAAATTTAAGAAATATGGGAAATGCGTCATAAGAAAAATTGCAGATTTCTTGGTTGTCTCAAGAAATAATCGTATTTTTGCTGCGGATTGCAGTTCTATGTTGAACTTGCGGACAAGACTATCAGTTATCTGCTGGATAATATGAAAGATGTATTGAAAATAATTGCTTGCGTATGAGTGTGTTTTTTGCGAGAAAATGTATCAAAGTATCATTATTTAGCGCGATATTCTTGTAAGCATCTGATACACTGTACAATACAAGAATGATACTTTTTCGTTTATTTTACAAAAAGTATCATAAAAGTATCATAAATCGCAAGAAACATCATTAAATTCGGCTTTGAGTCGATTTAAAAGACTAAAAAAAAGAAGTGTCTTCTATTCCTGCTTTTTTGAAAAAAACTTTAGCACCTACTCTTCCTGTATGTAAAGAATGCCAATACAAACTATGAATAAGAAGAAAGATTGACAAGCTGGATTAGGAATAAAATCACATAAGCTGTTCCGTAAGAGACCATCATGTGGTCTGTCTTGCCCATCAAGTGGGCACTCAGGGACCAAGCGTCGGGCATCGACTGACCAAGCGATGGACATCAACCGACCAAGCGTCGGGCATTTATTGCCCGTGCGGTGTGCACTGAGTGCCCACTTGACGGGCGATTCTTGGGCACTTCTCGCAGATCGGCGGCTTTGCTTTTATGCATAATGCCTCATGACGATTTTGTGATACTTAGATGACGTTTTTTATGATACTTCTATCAGATTTATGATACTTCTATGATACTTCTTGTAAAATAAACGAAAATGTATCATTCTTCTATCTTATTATATGTCAGTTATTTATCTTTACGTTCAGCCAAAAAAATGATACTTTGACACTTTTTTCATAAAAAACTTTTTACGTATGAGCACATGCTCAACGGTAAATCCAAAAAGTATCTGATATGAAATCTTATAGATACAAAAAATACATCACGATATAAACTTTACCACAAAAAAAATCATCCCATATTTTCTGCTTATTTTTTCAATAAATTAGCACCACAACCTCATCAGGGTATTCTCCGAGTACGACTATACGCAGTGGGACAAGGAGATGTTCTTGGAGAAGAAGAAAATCTTTGGCATGAAGAAGTGGTCGGAGTCCCTTTTCGACACTTTCTCCACGCTCTGCCGAGACATGGAGAAAAGTATCTGGGGACATCAGTTCTTAGGTTGATGATGCTGTGGACTCATTTCTTATCCGCATCAATGAGGGCAAGCAGATGCTCTACTGCCACTTCTTGCGGGATATTCTTCTCTATGCAAACCTGCTTGCGGTATAGGCTTACCTTGTTGGGACCGGCACCTACATAGCCATAGTCGGCATCTGCCATTTCACCAGGACCATTCACGATACAGCCCATGATACCAATCTTCAAGCCCTTCAGATGCTTGGTGGCTTCCTTGATCTGGGCAATGGTTTCGCGAAGGTCGTAGAGCGTACGGCCACAACCCGGACAACTGATATACTCGGTCTTGCTGGTACGCAGACGGGCAGCCTGGAGAATACCGAAAGCAGTCTCATCAATGGTCTGGGCAGGGATGTCGCCATTGTTCATCAGCCAGATGCCGTCGGTCAGACCGTCTATCATCAAGGCTCCCATGTCGGCTGCGGCTTCCAACTGGAAGTCGCTCTTCTCCTCCTTGCTGTGCTGATACATCTCTGCGAAGATGACAGGGTTCTTCAATCCTGCATTCATCATCTCGTGTACCAGGGCACGCTGGTCGCCAAGTCGGTTCTGGTGATTGCTCACGCAGATGACTACCACCTCCGGATGATTCTTCAAGCAAGCGATGTATTCTTCGGCTGGAGTACCAAACTGCAAGGTGAGGAACTTGATGTCAGCCCTAATGCTGGCGATGAGCGGCATAGCCATGGCGGGGAAGATAGGATAGAGCTTGGCACCCGTGGTCTCTGGTTTGCTGTTCAGGGTCTCGTAGACATTATAATCTACGATGTAGCTCTGGCCAGGCACAAACTGCTGAGGCTTCTTTCCACCTATATATATATAGTCGGGTTTGGCATCCTCATTGTCGCAAATCGTGCTCTCGCCATTGATACGGTTGCTGATGACTACGGGAACCTGATTTCCGCCAATATTGCCTACAGCCTGAGTCTCTCTGCGCACAGGACGGAGCCAGTCGAACTGAGGACAAGCCTCGCCAGGAATCAGCAGCTGCCCCTGCTTCTTTCCGATATAATCCACCAGATGGCGGGCTACAGGAATCTCTGCAGCAGGTTCCTCGCTCAGACTTACACGCACGGTATCGCCGATACCATCGGCCAGAAGGGCACCAATGCCCACAGCACTCTTGATTCTTCCGTCCTCGCCTTCACCAGCCTCAGTAACGCCCAAATGCAGCGGATAGCTCATACCTTCCTTCTCCATCTCGCTGACCAAGAGGCGCATAGAGCGAACCATCACCACGGTATTGGACGACTTAATGCTGATGACCACATCGTGGAAATTCTCTTTCTTGCAGATGCGGAGGAACTCCATACAGCTCTCTACGATGCCTTCGGGAGTATCGCCATAGCGGTTGCGGATGCGGTCGGAGAGCGAGCCATGGTTCACGCCGATGCGGATGGCAGTATGATTCTCCTTGCAGATATTGAGGAATGGAACGAATCGGTCTTCTATCTTCTGCAGTTCGTGAGCATATTCCTCATCGGTATATTCCTGCTTGATGAACTTGCGGGCAGGATCAACATAGTTGCCAGGATTGACACGCACCTTCTCGCAGTAGAGAGCAGCAACGTCGGCAACGTTAGGATTGAAGTGAACATCAGCTACAAGCGGTGTCAGATAGCCGTCGGCACGAATGCCGGCATTGATGTTCTTCATGTTCTCTGCCTCCCGTGAACCTTGTGTGGTAAAGCGTACCAACTCGCCACCAGCCTTGATGATTTCCTCAGCCTGACGTATGCAAGCCTCGGTATCATTGGTATTGGTGGTGGTCATCGACTGGATGCGCACGGGATTGTCGCCGCCTAAGTCGAGTGATCCGATATGAGCCACAGAAGAGGCACGGCGAGTGTAATTGAATAAGTCTACCATGTTAGTTGCACTTGTACTCAAACTTCACTTCCGCCAAGTCTTTGTTGGCTTTCTCAATCTTGGCACCAAGGCCAGCCTTCCATGCTTCTACCTTCTGAGCCACTTCCTCATCGCAGAGAGCAATCATCTCGGCAGCAAGGATGGCTGCATTTTGAGCAGCATTGACTCCGACAGTAGCTACAGGGATTCCAGGAGGCATCTGGATAATACTGAGCATGGCATCAAGACCATCGAGCATACCCTTGATAGGCACACCGATGACAGGAAGCGGAGTAGATGCGGCAATAACTCCAGGCAGGGCTGCAGCCATGCCGGCAGCTGCGATGATGACCTTCACACCACGAGCCTTGGCTCCCTTGGCAAATGATTCTACTGCATCGGGGGTGCGATGTGCTGAGAGGGCATTTACCTCGAAAGGAATCTGGTTGTCGTTCAACCAGTTACATGCTTTTTCCATAACAGGCAGGTCGCTTGTACTGCCCATGATAATGCTAACTAATGGTTTCATTGTTTTCTTATATTTATAATTTTACTGAATTCGTTTTCTATTATTCCTGCTGACAGTTTTTTCCCTCAGATGACGAGGAAGGCGCAGACGAGTCCGATGAAGAATCCTGTTACAACCTGCGACAGGCTGTGTTGACGCAGTATCATTCGTGCTGTACCTACCATGCCTGCCAGGATGAGTACCAGACAGAGCCACCAGATGGGGTTGAACGAGAAACTGATAGAATAAGCCAGTAAGGCTCCTGCCACACCGCCTATGGCTGCTGTATGGGTGGATATCTTCCACCATATATTGATGAAGGCACACACCATCTGTATAATCAAAGCAGCCACTAAGATGATGCTGATGACACGGGGAGTGTTGCGGTATTCCATCAGGAAAAAGCACCCAAAGTAGCACACGATGGAGATGATGTAGGGCACGATGCGTCGTTCTTTCTTGCCCAGTTCGGTGGTGCTCCATCCCTGGTATCGGCGGTAGATATGGATAAGTACCGAAGGCAGAAGAATGGTAAACAAGTAGACGGTGAGCAGCATGGGCAACTTATAAGCCAAAGGCAGGAGCGACATGTAACTGAACAGAAACAATGCCACAAGTCCTACCAAGGGCAGATAGAACGGTGTGAAAAGCATGCTCATGATGCGTGCTGTCAATATGATATTCTTTTCTTTCATAACAATCTTTTTGTTTTCTAAGCCTTGCATCTATTTTCTAAGTCTTGCTACAGGAATGCCCAACTGCTCTCTGTATTTGGCTACCGTGCGGCGGGCTACAGGGAACCCTTTTTCTTTCAGCACCTTGGAAAGGGCATCATCGCTGAGAGGTTTTTTCTTGTCTTCGTGCTCTATTAGTTCTTTCAGAGTCAACTTGATTTTACGGGTCGACATTTCCTCGCCGTCTTCGGTGGTGTAACTGTCTGTAAAGAAGAACTTCAGCGGAAAAGTTCCCCATTTTGTCTGGGCGTATTTCATGTTGCTGACACGCGATATGGTACTTTTGTCGAGTCCTGTACGTTCTTCTATATCCTTGAGAATCATAGGTTTCAAGTCGGCCTCGTCGCCATCGAGAAAGAATGCTTTCTGTCTTTCGATGATGGCTTTCATCGTGACGATGAGTGTGTGTCGGCGTTGCCTGATGGCTTCGATGAATCCTTGTGCCTTGTCAACTTTCTCCTTGGCATAGAGCAATGCCTCCTTGTCCTGCCGGCTCATGTTTCCCTTGTTCTTTTTGTAGGTGTCTATCATGTCGGTAAATGAGGTGGAGACGGTCAACTCGGGCATATTGCCCCGGTTGAGCGAGAATGTCACCGTGCCGTCGTCGTTGGTGTCGACGATGAAGTCGGGCGTTATCTGTTGCAGGTTTCTGCCTTCGGTCTCGCCTAACGATGCTCCCGGCTTAGGGTTGAGTTTGCGTATCTCTTCCTGCAGGGTGGCGAGCTGGGTGTCGTTCAGTTCAAGTCCCGTCTTTATCTTGTCCCAATGCTTCTTGGTGAACTCGTCGTAGTAGTCGGTGAATACTTCTTCCATCGACTTTCGCAACACGCCCTTAGGCATGCGTTTCACTTGTAAAAGCAGACATTCCTGCAGGTTTCTTGCTCCGATGCCGGCAGGGTCGAAGGTTTGCAGAATGTGCAATATCTTCTCCAGCTTCTGTTCGCTGACGTCTATATTCTGATAGATGGCGAGTTCGTCGCAAATACTGTCGAGGTCTTTGCGCAACAGGCCGTCGTCGTCGAGTGATCCGATGAGATATTCCATGATCTGCTTTTCGGTATCGTCGAGCATCTGCATGTCCATCTGCTCCTTCAACTTGTCGTAGAAGGAGATGGTGTCGCCGTAAACCATTTCCTCGTAGTCGGCATCCTGCTTGTTGTTTCGGTCTGAATTATAGTCGGGCATCAGGTCGTCGCGTCCTATGTTTTCCAGTGCCGAGTCGAGAGCATCTTCTCTTTCCTCCTTTTCTGTCTGTGCCTCGTAGTCGTCCTCCTCGTCATTGTTATGCGAGTCGTTGTCTTCCGGCAAATGATCGTTTTCGTTTGTGTCATTTGCCAGCATGTCGTCTGGATTCTCGCTTTCCAGGGCTGGATTGTCGTCCAGCTCAGCATTGATGCTGTCTTCTAATTCGGTAAGTGGCATTTCCAAGAGTTTCACCTGCAACATTTGCTGGGCAGAGAGCTTTTGCAGCTGTTGAAGCTTCTGTTCTTGTGTCTGAATGAGTTTCTGAGCCATTTTTACTTGGTGTGAGTTGTATTTATTGTTTTTTGAAGTAAATTTTCAGTTCTGTGGCAAGCTGATAGAGTTTGTCAGGATTGCCGTTCCCATATCGTTGCCAGATGGCACTGCAGTCGTTGAGCAGAGGACTGATGAGCACGTCTTCTCGGTTGAGATACGGGTCGCAGAACATGTATATGCTCATCACGTCGGCTATCTTCTCCGGTGTGGTATGTATCAGTTTGGCAAGATCGATAATCTCTGGCGTCTCAGCCACCATGGTGATAGGGGTGAGCTGGAAGTAGAGGTCGAGTATGATGATGAGCTTCACGGGCGTGAGGGTGGGGTCAGCCTCAAGCGGCTCCCAGTCGCGCTCGAATGTTTCGTTGAGCTTCACTCCCTGGTAGAATGCCTCTGCATTACCGTAGCCCTGCATCTTTCTGAGCATCTTGATGTCGTGAGACAGCTTGCCTGGCTTGTTGGCATACTTCTCCCATAGCCGTGTGATGCGAGGTGTCATCATTCTCAGCTTGAACATCTGCTCATGCAGGTAGGTGGGTGGTATGTGCAACTCCAGGCTTAGGTCTACCATACCTTTCGAATAGAGCGGTTTTACACCCATGGGCTTCTTCTGATACAATTGTAGCAGCAAGAGCCAGTATTCTTCATTCCAAAGGGGATGTTTAGCCATAATACATATCTTATTTTAATGTTATGTGCAAAAATACGACTTTTCGTTGGTTAAACAAAATAAAATGATAAAAAAAATACGCAACTCCGAACTTTGTCGAAATTGCGTACTTAGAATGCTATATTCCCAAATTTTTCATAACTCAAAAAGTGTTCTGCTTTCGCAAGTTTCACACTCTGTTTCGTCGTCCTTGAATAAACAATCTTTTATTTACCTTACTTTTCTAATACCTGTTGTCCTTGAATAAACAATCTTTTTAATCTACCTTAAATTTACTAACTAAAACCTAAACAACTAACAATCTTAACCTAAAAACCTAATAACCTTTTGTCTTATTGACGATGCAAAGGTACGACGATTAGAGATAACTGCCAAAATAATTGATGGGAAAAGCAAGAAAAACTCCCTTTTTTTTGACCTAAATCAACTGTTTGTGTGCGTGCACAAGCAGAAACAGCTATTTTAGTGCTTCTTTACTGATAACTGCAGCTATGGTTTTAAGGCGCAGATAGTCTTCCGAGAGGCAGATGTGTCCTGCCTTGCCCCAATGGTTGCCCCAGGAGTTGCGGCATACATAGTAGTTACGATGGTTCTTGCTGATCATGCCGATGATTTCCATCACGTGGTCGTCGGTGGTTTTCAGACTTTCGAACTCTCTTTGGCGTGATGCCTGTGTGGTGGGAAGCTGAGAAGGCAGAACGTCTACAAAACCATGTCGGGGATGATGAAAACCTTCCTCGCTGATGTCTCCCTCCCAGCAAACTGGATGTCCGTGGCTGATGGCGTTACGGATGTATTGCATCAGCTGGTCGATGGGCACATTAAGAAAAACTTCTTGGGTCTGGTTGTCGGGTGTTTCCAATGCAAATCTCTCGCCGAAGGGATGATGTGTGAAACTGGTGAGCATCTCATATTCGCCAGGGAAGCATACGCTGTTGGCAAACTCTTCGGGCGTATATTCTGCACCGAGCATATATACAGTCTTGGCAGGCATATAGCCCATCTCGTCATCGAAAAGACGGTTGAGCCTGCTTTTCAGTTTCTCAATACCTATTTGTTGGGCAATGGCATTGCGGCACAGAAACTCCACCTTGCGGCGCAGAACTCTCATGTCGATATCCTTCTTGTCCTCATAACTGTCGTAGGGAACTATACCATACTTATTTATATAATGTATTAGCATGGGCGCCATGCCTCTCATGCTGATGGGCTTGGTCCCTTTAGAAAAGTAGTATTCTACGGCCTTCTCCTGCAGCATCATTCTGGCAATATAAGCCACGGACAGGTTGACCGAATCGCCCTTCATGATGTGCTCGCTCTCCATTGTGGCAAGCATGGCGTATGCCCAGCATAGAGAACTCTTGCCCTGATTCTTGACAGGGGTTGTGCTTATCAACTTTGTTTCTTGGACAACAGAACCTTGTGGCGTGTTGCAGGATGTGTGACTACTCTTGTACTGGCAACTGCAGATGCAGAGAGTCAATATGGTGATGATGATTTTATTTTTCATAAGCGCAAAAATACAACAATCTTTCTGAAGTACGCAAGATCCCTATGATTATTTTTCATTTATTTACCATGAATTATTTTGTAGTGTCTGCAAATAAATGTACCTTTGCACGAAGAAATTTAAACGTTTAAAGATAAAATGGCATTAAAATGTGGTATTGTGGGTCTTCCTAATGTAGGAAAATCCACATTGTTCAACTGTCTGTCGAGTGCAAAGGCACAGGCAGCCAACTTCCCTTTCTGTACTATCGAACCAAACTTGGGCGTCATCACCGTACCCGATGAGCGCCTTAACAAATTGGCAGAGATAGTTCATCCAGGTCGTATCGTTCCTGCTACATGCGAGATTGTAGACATCGCAGGATTGGTAAAAGGTGCCAGCAAGGGTGAGGGTCTTGGAAATAAATTCTTGGGAAATATTCGTGAGTGTGATGCTATCATCCATGTTGTACGTTGTTTTGACGATGACAATATTGTTCGTGAAGGTGGTGCTGCCGTAGATCCATTAGAGGACAAGAGTATCATCGATACCGAGTTGCAGCTCAAGGACTTGGAAACTATTGAGTCTCAGCTTTCCAAGCAGCAGAAAACTGCAGCAGCAGGAAACAAGGATGCCAAGGTGATGGTGGCTGTGCTCGAAGCTTATAAGGAAGTGTTGGAGCAGGGAAAGAATGCCCGTGCCGTGACTTTCGAGAGCAAAGAGGAGCAGAAAGTGGCTCACGACCTCTTCCTTCTCACAACCAAACCAGTTCTCTATGTTGCCAATGTGGATGAGGCTTCGGCCAAGACTGGCAATGAGTACAGCAAAAGAGTAGAGGAGATGGCCAAGGAGGAAGGTGCCGAGTGCATGGTTATCGCAGCCAAGACAGAGGAAGACATCGCATCGCTCGAAACTTACGAGGACAAGTTGATGTTCTTGGAGGAACTCGGTCTGGAGGAGAGTGGCGTGAACCGTCTCATCAAGAAGGCTTATGCCCTGCTGAATCTGGAGACATTCATCACAGCCGGCGAGATGGAGGTGAAGGCCTGGACCTATCACAAGGGCTGGAAAGCTCCACAGTGTGCGGGTGTAATTCACACCGATTTCGAGAAAGGATTTATTCGTGCCGAGGTGATCAAGTACGACGACTATATCAAGTATGGCTCTGAGGCTGCTGTACGTGAGGCAGGCAAGCTCGGTATCGAAGGAAAAGAGTATGTTGTGCAGGATGGCGACATCATGCACTTCAGATTCAATGTATAATAATATATAATGTATAATGTGTGGTGATTAACCCTGCGCGTTTTTCACCACTTCTATTATAATATAGAAATGATGGCTAATCTGCTCAATTATATTGTTTGGGATCCTGATCCCATTCTGTTTCATTTGGGTCCGATAGCATTGCGTTACTATGCCACTTGCTGGCTTGTAGGCTTGCTGTTGGGTTATCTGCTGATGCAGCGCCTTTACAGGCAGCAGAAGATAGGCGATGAGAAGTTTGAACCACTTTTCATCTATATCTTTATCGGTATATTGGCGGGTGCACGTTTGGGACATTGCCTTTTCTATCAGCCAGAGTATTTTCTCAGTCAGTGGGATCATGTTGTAGAGATGCTGATTCCTATGCACCATCTTCCTGACGGCAGTTGGAAGTTTACCGGCTATGAGGGATTGGCCAGCCATGGAGGAGTGATTGGTTTGTTTGTAGCCATTTGGCTCTATTGCCGTAACTTGAAGGTAAAAGGATGGGTAGTGCTCGACAATATGGGCATTTGCTCGGGCATAGCTGCCGCCTTTATCCGCATCGGCAACCTGATGAATTCCGAGATTATCGGCAAGGTGACCGATGTGCCATGGGCTTTCATTTTTGTCAAGGAAGACCAATATCCCCGCCATCCAGGACAGCTCTACGAGGCTATAGCCTATCTCATCATCTTCCTCCTTATCTTCTTTATCTACAAGAAGAAGGGGCCTAAGAGCGTAGGCTCTGGTCTTTATTTTGGTCTGTGTCTTACTCTTATCTTCACCTTCCGTTTCTTCATCGAATACACGAAGGAGATTCAGGTAGCCTTCGAGGCTGGTCTGCCTATGGATATGGGACAGATTCTCAGCATTCCTCTTATTCTTCTCGGTGTATGGAGCATCGCCTCCAGCTTCAGAAGAGCAAAGAAGATACAGGCATAAGGCGATAACGGAAAGACCTGTTAAGCGAGTATTTTTTGATAAAAAGCTTCATATTCTTTAGCCACCTTCACATAGTCGTGATGGTGGCTAATGTATTCTATACCCTGTCTTTTGAGTTCAGGAATCAGCTGGGGATTCTCGATGAAGTGTTCCAACTGCTGGTAAACACTTTCATAATTGGGCAGTACATTGATGATGGGGCGCAGATGTTCCTCGTGCAGAATCTCGTAGTTTTCGGGTTCTCCTCCTCCTATACAGATGATTCCTCTTGCCATGGCCTCCAGAGGATTCATGGAAGGTGTGTAGCTGTATAATTGATCGAGGATGGCATCGCTACCGTTCATCATCTCAATATATTCGGCAAAGGGAACGCTTTCTGCTATGCGGAGTTCCACCTTTTCAGGGTATTTCTCAGCTATATCTTGTGCAGCTTTCAGCATGATGTCGGTTCCCTTGTATTCACTTCTGTTCTTGTTGATGCCGATGAAAAGTTTTACTTTATCGGGTGTCTGACCTTTGATATCTGCCTGCTGGGCGTAAGGTCGGATGGGGAAGGGAATAAATGTTGTTTTATCTGGAAAAGAAGGCTTATAGCATACCCAATATTCATACAGGCCGGTAACGATTCCGTCGCAGTCCTTTGCTATCATCTTGTTGAGGCGTTCCTTTTCTGTTCCTATCCAGTCTTTTCTTTCTCTCAAGGCGTCAGCATTGGTACGTAGTTGGTTGCCGATGTTGAAGTCGCTGTATCTCAGAGGCTTGTCTTTGCAGCATACATTGACCCAATAATAGTCCATTCCGAATCCGCCAAGGATGATTTTCTTGTTGTGCCGGCGAAGGTAACGATAGATGGGGAATATGCGTTCAGCCTTCAATTCTAAGAACATAGGATTGATGAGTTGCACAATGTCGTATCCGCGCAGTTTGGGCAAGACCGTCAGCAACTTGGCTAAATAGATAATACCTCCCTTTTTCCCTGGTTTTCGTACCAGGTCGATGTCTCGTGGATAATTTTTCCAGAAGTCACCATTAGAAAGCACGGTTACCTGATGCCCCAGCTTGCGAAGTCCGTCAGCAAGCGTGGCATGCACATTACTATATTCGCCCAAAAGAAGAATTTTCATCATTGGCTTTCTCTTATTTCAATTTTAAAAGAGTGTAGAACAGGATTTTTCTGGTAATCTTGTTATTGATGGCTTTTGCAAATATCTGATATTTCTTTGTGTATTTTTTATCAGGAAGCGGAAACAATCCTTTATCATGCAATCTCTTGATATTTTTTTCTAAATGTTTGTAGTTCTGTGCCAATACGATAGTATTGTACAGATAGTCCATGGTGAGTTGGGCTATTCGTCGGTTGAGAGCGATACGCTCTGGTTCTGAAAGATAATTTGATTTCTCTTGTAGTTGGAAAATTACCTTCTCCGTATCGGCCAGTCGTTTGAGATAATGACGCTTATCTTCTGTTTTATGCATAATAGAGTCTTTTCTCTCACGATAATAGTAAGCTTTTGTATCTGTTGTTATGATGCGCTCTGCCTTTAAAAAAAGTATAGGAGTAAACTCCTCATCCTCATGCAGAATACCAGGAGTGAAACGTTGTTGCTGCAAGAGATCTCTCTTGAAGGTATAACACCAAGCTGCAGCCCGAAGATTGTTGTTGTATAGATAAGCACTGCCACTTATGGGTTCAGAATACTGATAAGGAACTTCTTTATCAAATGTTTTATTTGAAGAAGTGAAATGTACAATATCAGGATTGTGATAGCGTAAGAGATCCAGACAATGCTCGTACCCTACCTGGATAAGACTGTCATCTCCGTCGACAAACTGGATATATTTGCCAGAAGCATTTTGCAGTCCGGTGTTTCTTGCAATAGACAGACCTTGGTTACGTTGACGTATATAGATAATGTCATCTTGGTATTCCACTAAATCGTTGATGGGCGAAATATCGCTTCCGTCGTCTACCAGAATGATTTCTCTTTCTCTTGAGTTGAGAGAGAGTTGCAGGATGCTTTTCAGACATTCCACAAGATATTCTAATGGCAGGTTGTAAGTTGTGATGATGAAACTTACTAAAGGTATTTGTGTATTTGCAATCATATTATTTTCTTCTATATAATCTGTGTACGAATTTGTTAAGTCTGCATAGGTTATGATAACCTATAATGTTAAGTAATCTTAGTTTAAAAACTTTGATTTTCACCGATTTACCAAGTTTTTCAACATGGTGGATAACTGGTGGATTATTTTCGTATTGTCCCGAAAACTCATAGAGGTCGAGCAAGACATTAAGAATTTGTGTCATGAAAATTTGCAGAGAAAGGCTATATTTCTGGATCAGTTTCTCTTGACTCCCGATTTTGTTCATAATGGCTTGAAGACTTTGGGTATGACCATCATACAGATTGTATAAATCCTTGTATGTTGCATTTGCCGTGATGCCTTTGGCATTCCACCGATATTCATAGCAACCAACGTTTGTAGTTCTGATGTTAGGAGTAACGAAACTCCCATGATATGGCAGAAGGCCTATGAGATATGGGACAGTCAGGACATCCTCGAAATTTTTTTCCTTTAGGAAAGCATATATGTTCAAATAAAGCACGTTTATATATCTTATTCCAGGCATAAGTGTGGTTGTATGCTTTCTCTTCCAGCCAATAGTCAATGGCATCTTGATATTCTTTTTCTTTAAAAGACAGCAAATGTTCTTTGGAATCGTTTCCTAACCTTTCCATTACAGGATATTCCAAAATATCTGTTTCTGGATACGTGATTATTTTTTCTATGACGAGTGAAAGAGTGTCTTCTGCTATCGTATCATCGCTGTCTATGAAAGTAATATATTCTCCTTTGGCTTGTAGAATTCCAGCATTGCGTGCATCGCTCAACCCTCCGTTTTCCTTGTGAATAACTTTGACTCTGCCATCTTGTCTGGAATATGCATCGCAGATCTTAGGACTGTCATCAGTCGAGCCATCGTCTACGAGAATAACCTCGTAGTCGGTGAATGATTGCCGCAAGATGCTGTCAAGACATCTTGGCAGCGTGTCTTGCGTGTGATAGACTGGTATGATGATGCTTAGTTTCATGCCTACAAAGTTACTGAAATATAATGTGATAGCAAACTTATTTGGCTAAAATGTGGTAAATGTTTGTTACCCGAAGTCGCAGTAAGGCTTTTATGCCCCGATTATTTGTAACGGTAGGCAATATTCTTGATTCTTCTCGCAATGTTCCTGGTAGGACAACAAATAACGAGATACTTTTTTTGATGATACGACAGGGTATCATAATAGCCTTCTGGTACAATGTATGAGTGTTCTCTGTAAGCCAAGATTCTCTTGTAAAAAGGAAGAGAATTGAGGTCTTCGTCTTTTAATAAGAGTTTAACTTCTTTAATTTGACAATTAGCCTTGATTTCCAGCACCATTAATTCCTTATGCGTATTGTAGGTGAAAAATGATTTTTTTATTTGAGTTTTTTTTCATTTTTTCTACAATATCTTTTGGAAGAAAGTATAATTTGTCTTTATCGAACAATATCTTTATACACTTTAAGTATGCGTTGTTCTGTACGAATCCCTGCGCATATTCAAAAGGTCCAAATTTAACAGGCTCTCGTAAGTAATTGTCGAATATACTTGAGAGTACAGGGTTGGAGGCTGGCCTTATTTGAGGCACAGAGACAATCTCTACTTGGGGCGTCTTCAGTTGTTGTAGAATGTATTGATCATTTTTATAGTTTTCTAATGAATAGTGCAGAACTGGTATATACATCAAAAGCATGGCGACATTACAGCCTATGGTTAGGCCTTTCTGATATTTATGAATGCTTATAAGTAAGTTTATAACGATTATCGTAGCGATGAATTCTGTATAGAATATCACTCTTGTTTCGGTGGCTCCACTGCCAAATACAGGTATAAATGTGAAAATCCACGTCAAGTAAAAATACTTATAACGATTGAAGTGCACTTTCCAAATAGTTCTCTTCTTATAGAATAATAGGAGAGAAACAGCCAACATAAGATATGATACACGTAGATGAAGTAAATTAACTCCACCAAATATGATTTTTTGTGTCATTAACTGCCATAAGGAGTCTTGTTGTCCTATACGTTGTATGGTTCCTGGAGATGAGAGACAAACGAAGGTTCCTAAAGCATAAAATACCGTACAATAGAATATGGGCGATTTGAATATCTTATGTTTGTGATAGTTAAGGATGCAATATATGATAAGAGTTAATGTTATGGGAAACGTAATACCTTCGTGTAACCAACCAAAGAAAAACGAGGACATTGACAGGCCTAATATGTATACTGACATGCTTTTCTCTTTAATATGGTTTAACATGAAAACAAAGCACATGGTTGCTACGGTTGCCCATAAATAGTTGAATAGTGCTGCAAAAAATAAGAATTCATTATGAAATCCAGGTATAAGCAGAAAAAGCATAGCCGATGTGATGGAAAGTCCAAACAGCGTGTTTTTGCCTTGTGATGCCATTCTTGTAGTCATACAAATAAGGCAACCAAATAATATACTGCTTATAATATTGCATGCCTCTTTACCTATTATTCCATCAAATAATTGTATGAAAAAATGTATTATACTTCTTCCGTTGACTACTTGATAGTGGATGTATTGTGATTCAATAATGTCGAGAATTGATGCTATAGGTCTGTTGTATGACTCGCTGTCGTGGGGCCATACAAATTTGTATAATACATCATCAGACAACGTTATGGGTGCGAGATGACATAGGATATAGTATAATATTCCTATTGTTGATATATATACTAACTGATACTTTTGTCCTGCTATTAATCGTTTCATACCCCTTCTTTTTCGTTAATAATATATACGGGTCTGTGTTTTGTTTCTATAAAAATTCTGCCTAAGTATTCTCCAATGATTCCCAAAGAAAGGAGTTGTATGCCACCCAAAAAGAGAATGACAATAATGAGCGTAGGGAAACCATGTACAGGTTCACCTAATATGATAGTCTTGAAAAAAATGTAGCACATATAGAAAAATGCTGAAATAGACACGATAATCCCCAGTAATGTAGATATCCGCAAAGGAGCAATGGAATAGGATGTGATGCCCTCTATCGCTAAATTGAAAAGCTTGCGATAGTTGAAAGATGATGTGCCGTTTGTCCTATCCCCTTGTTCAAATTCTACCTCTTTCTTGTTGAATCCTATCCAGCAGTATAGTCCTTTAGTATATCTCTGAGTTTCGCGGAGTTCTTTCAGTGCGTTGATACATTTTCTGTCAAGCAGGCGGAAGTCGCCGACGTTGGGAAGAATGTCTACGTTTGCGATTTTTTGTAAAATCTTATAATAAGTGATGGAAAGTTTTTCTCTCAACCAACTTTCTTTTCCTCTTTTTTTCCTCTTTGCATAAACATCGTCATATCCCTGTTCCCAAAGTTTCAGCATTTTGGGAATAACCTGAATAGGATGTTGTAAGTCTGCATCCATGATGATACAGCAATCTCCATGTACGTGGTCGAAACCTGCCAGCATGGCATTCTCCTTGCCAAAGTTGCGAGACAAATGGATGTAGCAGAAGCGTTTGTCTTTTGTTCGGATATCCTTGATGATTTCAAAGGTGTGGTCCCGGCTTCCATCATTAATGAGAAGTATCTGCCATAGATATTCGCTATGCTCATTCATAAATGATGCTAAGTTTTGGTAGAGATTTATGAGGTTGCTCTCTTCGTTATAGCAAGGGATGATGATTGATACTTTTTTCATTTGATTACCTCCACGTTTTCTTTATTGATGATCCAAACGCAGTCATATTTCTTTTTGATGCGTTGTGCAAGTTTTCTGGCTTCTTGTTGTACTTCTGGTGTACGTTCCAAAGTCGTGTCTCTTATTTCTGCAGGCCATTTATAGGCAGTTACTGCCCAAACAGATATTCCCCATCCTATAGCTTCTTCGGTCGGTACACAGAAAGATGAAAATTTTGGCATATCGTCACGAATCAGGATACAATATACCTTATTTACAGGTTTCTCGGTTTTTCTTACAATTTCTTCTGCTATACTTTTGCTGGGAAGGGATGTTTGCCATGCCATATACCAATGATGAACGTCGGTTATGATAGCTGCTGTCAAATATAAGAAAAATAAAGTCTGAAGTTGGGGCTTATTTTTTTGATACTTATGGCATAAATATCCTATGATGATAGCTGCTATACCTAACGAACTATAAGCATTCATAATGCTCATGCTGATTAATAAATGTGGTGAGGCAACAATGAACAAGACTGCAATCAGCAGCCATATTTGTTTATGATGCCAAATCGTTTTATTCCACCAAATCTTAACCATGAACGCACAAGACAGAAGTATCGTTAAGAAACCGATATAGAGATTTCTGTTTGGTTTGTTTACGATAGATATATAATCTGCAGCAAACCAAGTATAACTAATCCAGTTAACCAGTCCTTTGATTCTGCTATGAATACTGACTACGTCTTCCTCGTAACTGCCATTTTTAATATATGTGTATGGCAATGAAAAACGGACAATACAGTATGACAGAGCTATTGCAAAACCGAAGACAAGTTCTTTCCGGCATGTTTTTTTGGTCGATTTTGTCAAAAGTAAGTGCCATGATTGGTGGTACAATGGCCCATGCTAATCCATTGTCTTTGGACAGAACAGACATATAAGTGCAGACAACCCATGCTATGTATTTTTTCTTTCCGTTTATTGTTAAATACAAAAAGACAGATAATATTCCCCATAGATGCGAGTAGCTTTGGTTTAAAGCATCACAACTAAGGATGGTTCCCATTGTGCATGGAGATATATAGAAAAATAGGGTTGCTATGTTTCTTGATGTCTTGTTGAATTCTAAAACTTCAGTAAGTTTGTATATGACAAAGGTGCTACCCATATGTGCCATGAATATCAGTACATGGTTCAGTGTAGGATAAAGATGGTAGTCTATGGCATTGACATATCCCATGATGGCATCAAAAGGACGCCATGTCATTCCCAAAGGAAATATGTATGTTTGATAGTCAAGGGCATAGTTAGGCATAGATAGAGTGGTCCAGTCATCAAATGTTGGCAATATGAGTAATATTGCCCAAAGAATGAAAGGGGCACTTATTATGATACCTAAGATATATGGATTTTTATTTCTCATTAATTAATAATTGCGATTTTACATACGACACCTTTGTCTCCTTCTTCAGTTGCAGTCATTACCATATAAATACCACTGGCTACTTTTTTACCTTTCAGGTCTGTGCCATTCCATTGGTAAATTCCAGAAGAGCTTTTTCCTTGGTGTACTAAAGTTCCATTAGATGTGACTATTTTTATATTGGCATTAAGGGAAAGGCCTGTTATTGTAATAAGGCCAGTATAATCAGGTTTTACAGGATTTGGATAGGCCCAGACATTATCTTTGGTCATTTCTTCATTGCTGGAATTAGAATCGCTCATGTAGGAGCATAATCCGTTTTCTGTACCGATATAAACTTCACCCGTGTCATCATTGATAGCGATAGCTTCTATATTGTCTGATAATAATTTGCTATTCGATGTGGTAAAATGGTTTAATTGCTCTAAGTTGTCACTGCTGATAAGATATACTCCATTGTTTTTGGTACCAAACCATTTTCTGTTGGCTTTGTCTATAGCAATGCATGAGATGTTCATGCCTGTCAATAGATAGTCAGCATAATTGGTACCATCGTTACGGGGCACTTTTACCTGGGTAAATACTGGAGAGTCTGCTGTAATCTGATTGCTTTCTAAGAGGAAAGGTCCCTGGTTGGTGCCTATCCATAAGTTCTTGTTTTTGTCTTCTGCGATGCAGCTTATGCCAAATATGTTACTGATTGTCGTACCATCTTGATTGGTGATAGAGGTGAATGCCTTAATGACTCCATCATCGGTATTATTGGTGGGAAACTGATAGCAGAAGAACGAAGGATTTGCCCAATGGTTATTGACAAACCAAAGCAATCCTCGGCTGTCTATCATCATGCTTTGTAGTGTAGCTAAACTCTTATTCTTGACTCCGTAAGATTCATATTTCATAAGTTCAGATTTAGATCGAGAAATCCATTTTTGATCTTTACTGTATTCTATTAATGAACTGTTGGGAGCTTCGCTGTTTAATAACCATAGGTTTCCCGAAGCGTCATATTTGATACCTTGTACAAGTTCATATTCTGCATTATTCTGTAAACCTCCAACGATTTCTATAAGAGAATTTGTATGGTTGTAATGTTTAACAAATTTTCCATCATAGAACTCATAAAGCCCATTTCTACCTCCTGCAAAAACATGCTTGATGTCTAAAGGATCATAATCTATACATACGAGATCTTTATATCCCACACCTGTAATGTTGGAGATATTGTCATCTTGATATATGTTCCAATTGTCTTTCCCTAAGATTTGAATGCAGGCATCCTTTTGTCCGCCCACATTTCCATTACAAGTATATAATTGATTATTTGCGTATTTTAAAAAAACCAAAGTAGTTGTATTTCGGGCCTCCTGGATTAAGGGTGCTTACGAGTTGTTTTAACTCACTTTTATCTTCTTGTGCTTTAGCAACATAATTTCCAACTTTCTTCCAGTTGTTCTTGTCTAATAAGTTGCTGGACAGGGATGCGCTATATTTTCCCTTTGCAGAACTGTAAGCATAAATGGTGTTTCCTTCAATTTCGCACCAGTTGACAGGGAAGCCGAGATTGTAGGTGTCTGTTATCTCGATATCAGTCATATTCAACTTCACAATACCGAAACCATTACTTACATAGGCATATTTGCCATACATATAGATATCGTTTATAGTTTTATCCCCTGTGGTTGATGCTGTGTAGTAATCGGAAAGATTGGTTACCTCAAAGTTACTGACATTCATCAAGTCAATATTGAAGTTGCTGTAGATGATAAGCAGGCGTTTGGCGGTCTTATTGTAAGCGATGCGTTGTATTTTACAATCATTCAGATAGTCTGCCTTACTGAATGTCTGTATACTTTGGTCGTTTTGGTTGTATACATAGAGGTCGTTAGAGGCCTTAATAAAGAGGAGGTTTCCTGCTTGTTCTATCTCTTGTACATCATGATAGGCCAAGTAAGCTTTCCAATCGCCGATGGCGGCAAATGTTGGGATAGTTGTGACCTGAAACATCAGAAACGAAAGGAAAATCAATATTTTTTTATTCATATATCTAAATGTATATAATATAATAACTTATATATATTAAACCACAAAACACTTGGTTTATTGCCTGTTAAACGTGATTTTATATGTAAACCAACCCATGGGAAAAGTCTGTTTAATAGTGGTTTTACAAATATCATTCGCGTAATTAGTTCAGAATAAGTGATGAGTTTAGAGTAGCCTTTTAGTTCTTTTCTAAATTGATACAATGTTCTACATGCTTCTTCCGTTTTAAGAATGAAGCGATAGTTTGTTTCATATTCATCCAACAAGATAGGGTTGTTTATATGGGTAATGTGATATCCTTTTTGACAGATGGATTTACCAAATAAAACATCTTCATAACCATAGTATTTGAAGTTCTCGTCGAATGGGGTCCTTATTATAATATCTTTGAAAATAAGAAAATTGGTAGTACGAAACTCTTTGTTTCCTATTTTTTGTCTATGCTTGTAGTTATGCTGTTTTTCGCATTTCTTTTCATATTTGTAACGTAGGTTGTCTTTGAGTGTGATAGGGTTTCCGCCGATTTTAAGACCTCCGACTATTACATTTCCCTTTGAAAGCATATAGTTTCTTATGAAATCAGAATTATCTAACTTTAAGTCACTGTCAAGAAACAGTAACCAAAGATACTTGGCTTCTTTAGCTAAGAAATTTCGGATGGCTGCTCGGCCTATATTTTCTTTCCTTTCAATATATCGGCAATTATCCAGCCCGTTGATTTCGCAGTTCTTCTCAATGGTATTTTTGTCGGTAGAGCCATCATCGGCAACAATGATTTCGTATTCGAAATCATTCTCCGAAGACAATATTGATGCTTGAGCCTGTAAATCTCTTACAAGTTCAAAGCATACATTATTATATGTAGGAATCAATATCGATAGCGAGTTGATCATTTGATGTATTTTTTGAGGTAATTACTACAGGGTGTTACCAGAAATTTCTTTGCCATCCATGATGTGAGGATGGTGAGGGTCAATGCTATTATTAACTTGTACTCCCAATAGGGGTTATCAATACCGAACATCCTTATGAAGATGCTTTGCACGATACGAAAGCAAAGGCTGTGACATATGAATATCTCAAAACTGATGCTACCCAGCCATAATAATGCCTTATGATGGAATAGGCGGGTGAGCCATCCCTTGCCCTGATCGGAAGCTACGAAATAGAAAATGCTTACGACAGCTGGCAACCAATAAAGGGCAGCACAACGGAAGTTGGGATTAGTATAGATAGAAAGGTAATACATCCCTGCCGACAAGAGGACGATGGCTACATCTGCTATATGTGCCTGCCATGTACTAAATTGGGTAGTGATGAGCGCATAAACTTGTTTCCCCTTTTCTGAACGATAGAATCGATAGAGTAAGATGCCCAAACAGAAGTCTATCATGCGAAAGGGTGGGGCTGCGTAAATATAGTCAGCCGATTTGTCTTCTTTTATTATCATTGTTAGGGCGATATATGCCATCATGTAGATAATAAAGATTACCAGTGGTAATGCTTTTTTTCTTTGCATCAACCATCGGTATAGATACTTGAAAAGGAAATAGTAGATAATCAGGTCGGATAGAAACCATGTAGGTCCATTGAGACCTCCCATGAATTCATGGATAGGTATCCAACACTGTAGTAAGAACGTGTGAGCTACGGTCTGATACCAAGGACCGAGAAGCCCCAATCGGTTGTCCAAGGGTATTATGATAGCTATAACCAACAGGTGGAGCGGATAAAGTTTGAAGATGCGTGAAAGAAAGAATTTTTTATTGCTCATCTCTTCTTTCACTAATCTTTCACCATAGCTCAGTGATAATACGAATCCACTGATGATGAAAAATATGACCACAGCATATTCTCCTAAGTAGTCGTTGCAAGCTTGGGAGATGGGAAGTGTGGCATGCGACATCACTATCATTAAGATAAGAATGAATCGTAAGGAGTTGAGGGTTCTGATCATTTCTTGTTATCGTCTGTTGTATTTATTCCGCAGGGTGACCTTATTTCTTCTTCAAGTATTCTGCCAACTTGGCTACTGCGCGTGCTCTATGGCTGATGCCGTTCTTTATCTCCTCACCCAGTTCAGCAAAACTCTTGTTGTAGCCTTCGGGTACAAAGATAGGGTCGTAGCCGAAGCCTTCGGTACCATGCTTCTCGGTGGCGATATGGCCGTTTACTATACCCTCGAACTGGTGTACCTTCTTGATGCTGGTGCAGCCACAAGGACATACATCCTGTTTCTCAATGTAGCAGATGACGGTGCGGAAACGAGCCTGGCGGTTCTCTTTGCCTTCGAGCTCACGGAGAAGTTTAGCCATATTGGCCTCGCTGTCGTGGTCGGTTCCTTCGGCATATCGGGCACTGTGAACTCCCGGTGCTCCGTCTAAGGCCTCTACTTCCAGTCCTGTGTCGTCGGCAAAGCAACTGACGTGGTAATGGTCGTATATGTATTGAGCCTTCTGCAGGGCATTCTCCTCTAAGGTGCTGCCTGTTTCTGGAATGTCTGCTTCACAGCCTATCTCTTTCAGCGATACTACTTCGTATTGGCTGCCTAAGATGTCGCGTATTTCTTGTAGTTTGTGCTGATTGTTGGTTGCAAAAACTATTTTCATTTCTATTAGTGTTTAATGTTTAGTGTTTAATGTTTATTTACTTAGCAGATAGGCATAAACTCTAAACACCAAACTTTTCAATTACTTTATCTTTTGAATATCTTTCTCTTTGATTTTCACTTTCATCTCGTCGAATCCTTCTCCATAGACACCGATGACGGAGCTTTGGCTTACGAAGGCGTTAGGGTCGATGATTTTGACGATGCGGAAGATGGTTACACTCTCGTTCTTCTTGGCCAGAATACAGAGCACCTTCATCTCGTCGCCAGTGTACCAGCCATGGCCGTCGAGGATTGTTACGCCATGATCCATCTGTGTGCCGATGGCATTGGCTATCTCTTGATATTTCTTGCTGAATATCATGAACTGCACACTCTCTCGCTGGGCGTTCATCACATAGTCGAGTACCAGATTCTCTATCACCATCGTACAGAGACCGAACACTACTTTCCTGACGGCATCTATCGTCGTGAAGTCGGGCTTGGCATTGAAGACGAAGAATGAACTGCCTACAATTACCAGGTCGACGAAGATGAGCACTCGTCCCAACGAGATGTTGTGATACTTGTTGACGATGGCTGCTATGATGTCGGTGCCTCCTGTGCTACCATTGTGCAAGAATACGATGGCAAGCGATAGACCCGTGAAGCAGCAACCGATGATGAGCGACATGAAGTCCTGTCCTGGTCCTAATATCTGTATCAACTCGCCATGAGGACCCATCAGGGAGTCTTGTGCCAAAGCCAACAGTACCGAGAGCATGCCGATGGCGTAGATGGTTTTCACCATGAACTTAAGTCCCAATATCTTCAGCGCTGCTACCAACAGAATGGCATTGATAATAAAATAAGAAAAGTAGATGGGGATGCCTGTTCCGTAGTAGATGACGGCAGCGACACCGGTGACACCTCCTGTCACGATTTGGTAAGGTAACAGGAAGAGAGTCCATCCGAATGTATACAACATGAGTCCAAGGGTTATGTAAAAATAATCCTTGAACTCATTTTTTATTTTTGGACTGATTGCTATTTGCATATTACTTTTTCAATACGACGTTGACAATCTTCTTTGGTACGACGATAACCTTCAGTACGTTGAATCCTTCCAGGTACTTCTGGCTCTTTTCGTCGGCCAATACTTGTTTCTGTATTTCCTCGTTGTTGGCATCTACGGGGAAAGTCATCTGGAAACGAGCTTTACCGTTGAAGGAGATGGTGAGCTGCATATCGTTCTCCTTCAGATACTGCTCGTCAAACTGAGGCCATGCTGCGTCGCAGACGCTTCCCTGCTCGCCGAGTGCTTCCCACAACTCTTCTGCGATGTGTGGAGCGAATGGAGCGATGAGGATGACGAGATCTGTCAGGAGTTCCTTGTTGTGACACTTCTGCTGACCCAATTCGTTCACGGCAATCATGAAGGCTGAGATAGAGGTGTTGTAAGAGAACTTCTCGATATCCTCGCTTACCTTCTTGATGAGCTTGTGTACGCTCTTCAGGCTCTCTGGCTTGGCAGCCTCGTCGGCTGATGGCAGGAAGTTGTCGGTGCGGTTCTCGTAGAACAATCCCCAGAACTTCTTCAGGAAGCGGTGGCAACCGTCGATACCATTGGTATCCCAAGGCTTGCTGGCCTCTACAGGACCCAGGAACATTTCGTAGAGACGCAGGGTATCGGCACCATACTTCTCGACAATCATATCTGGATTCACCACGTTGAACATGCTCTTAGACATCTTCTCGATCGCCCAGCCGCAGATGTACTTGCCATCTTCCAGGATGAACTCTGCGTTCTGATACTCTGGACGCCAAGCCTTGAAGGCTTCGATGTCGAGTACATCGTTGCTTACGATGTTGACGTCTACGTGGATAGGAGTTACGTCGTAATCCTTCTTCAGATTCAGGCTTACGAATACTGGAGCCTTGTCGTGGTCGTCGCTGTTGATGCGGTAAACGAAGTTAGAGCGACCCTGAATCATTCCCTGGTTCACCAGCTTCTGGAATGGCTCTTCCTTGCAGCTTACGCCGAGGTCGAAGAGGAACTTGTTCCAGAAACGAGAGTAAATCAAGTGACCGGTAGCATGCTCGCAACCGCCTACATAGAGGTCTACGTTCTGCCAGTACTCGTCGGCTTCTTTGCTTACGAGGGCCTGGTCGTTGTGTGGATCCATATAGCGCAGGTAGTAAGCCGAAGAGCCTGCGAAACCTGGCATGGTGTTGAGCTCCAGTGGGAATACGGTCTTGTTATCTACGAGGCTCTTGTCAACCACCTCTTTCTTCTCGGCATCCCAAGCCCACTTCTTGGCTCTGCCCAATGGTGGCTCGCCAGTTTCTGTTGGCTTATAGGTCTCAATCTCAGGCAATTCGAGTGGCAGGCACTCCTCTGGAACCATCTGTGGCATTCCGTCCTTGTAATATACTGGGAATGGCTCGCCCCAATAGCGCTGACGGGAGAAGATGGCATCGCGAAGACGATAGTTTACTTTTACTCTACCGATGCCCTTCTCGGTAACAAACTTCTTAGTGGCTGCGATGGCTTCCTTCACGGTGAGTCCGTTCAGAGAGAATCCGTCCATGCTGCTCTTGCCTGCCACTGGCGAGTTGGTTACGATGCCTTCCTTGGCATCGAAACTCTCCTCTGAAACATCAGCACCCTCGATAAGAGGAATGATAGGCAGGTTGAAGTGCTTGGCGAAAGCATAGTCACGGCTGTCGTGAGCTGGCACTGCCATGATGGCACCTGTGCCATATCCTGCCAATACATATTCGGAAATCCATACTGGGATTGCCTCGCCGGTGAAGGGGTTGATAGCGTAACTTCCTGAGAATACACCGGTTACGCTATGGTTAGCCATACGGTCCAGCTCGGTGCGCTTCTTTACGTAGTCCAGATATTTCTCCACCTCTTCCTTCTGCTCGGCAGTAGTCACCTGCTGAACATACTCGCTTTCTGGAGCCAGAACCATGAAGGTTACGCCAAACATGGTGTCGGCGCGGGTGGTGAAGATGGTGAACTTCACATCGCTGTCTTTTACTGAGAATTCCACTTCAGTACCCTCGGAACGGCCTATCCAGTTCTTCTGTGTCTCCTTGATGCTGTCGCTCCAGTCGATGGTGTTCAGACCGTCGAGCAGGCGCTGAGAGTAAGCAGATGTTCTCAAGCACCACTGCTGCATTTTTTTCTGGATGACGGGATAGCCGCCACGCTCGCTCACGCCGTTTACTACCTCGTCGTTGGCAAGTACTGTGCCCAGTCCTGGACACCAGTTCACCATCGTCTCGCCGAGGTAGGCGATGCGGTAGTTCATCAGTATCTGCTGCTTCTTCACGTCGTCGAAGCTGTTCCACTCCTCGGCGGTGAAGTCAATCTGCTCGTTCTGAGCCACATTCAAGCCCTCTGAGCCTTTTTCTTCGAAGCGCTTGATGAGCTTTTCGATGGGCTGAGCCTTCTGGCAGCTGTTGCAGAAGAAGGAGTTGAACATCTTCTGGAAAGCCCACTGAGTCCAATGGTAATACTTTGGATCGCAGGTACGAACCTCGCGGTCCCAGTCGAAACAGAAACCAATCTTGTCGAGCTGCTCGCGGTAGCGGTTGATGTTGGCCACGGTTGTTATCTCTGGATGCTGACCGGTCTGGATGGCATACTGCTCGGCTGGCAAACCGTATGCGTCGTAACCCATTGGGTCAAGCACGTTGAATCCGTTCAGGCGCTTGTAGCGGGCATAGATGTCGCTGGCTATATAGCCCAGGGGATGGCCTACATGCAAGCCTGCTCCCGATGGATAGGGGAACATGTTGAGCACATAGAATTTCTTTTTGTTTTCATCCTCGACAACCTTATAGGTCTTGTTCTCGACCCATTTCTGATGCCATTTCTTCTCGATCTCTCTGAAGTTGTATTCCATTGTTTTTTATCTTGTTTATTTTGTTTCCTTTTTCTTTTGTTTCTGATGTCTTGCGAGGAACTGGCTCCTATATATATTAAGGTGTAGCTCCGTTCAAGTTGCAAAATTACCTTAATTTTGTCACACTACAAAATAAAAAGCCATTTTTTTATGGACAACTGTATGAAGTTGGAGGGCAGAAACGCTCGGTTTTGCCCTGCTGCTCTGTTATTTAGCATGCACGCACTTCATGTTCTTTTCCAGTTGTTCTACAGAGCTGGCTCCTACCAGTACGCTGGTTACGCCTTTCTGTTTCAGTATCCATGCTAAAGCTTTTTCGGCCAGAGTTTCGCCCTCTGAGGCTGCCTCGTCGTTCCACTTCTTCAACTGCTCCAGCAGTTCTGGCGTCCAGAGCGCTGTGCTTCAGGAAGGGCGTTCTTCGCGCTGCCGCTCACGTTGGAAAGCAGGCTGTTGGAGCTGTCGAGCAGGTTCTGCGCGCTCAACGTCAGCGAGCTGAACGTGGTCAACGCGGATGACGTGTCGTTCAGCGTATTCGCGAAATTGCCCATGTTGTTGCTGAAGTTGGTGAGCGTGGCCTGCGATTTCGGTTTGTCAAGCTCATCGGCCAGCTGCGAGGCGATGTTGAGCGCGGTGCTCGTCAACGTTGCGGAGAACATTTCGTTGATCTGTGCTGCCACGGTGTCGGCTCCCTGGCCGGTGATCTTCGGAGCGAGTGCGTTCTTCTTCTCGTTGTTGTAGTAGGTGAGTGTGGCATGGTCGCCGTCCGCGGTGAAGAACGTCATCATGCGGGTGCTGAAATCCTTCGGAATCACCACTGCTGCATAGTATTTGCCGGATTTGGTGCCGTCGATGGCCTCCTTTTTTGGTGGTGAAGGTCCAGTCCATCTGGTCGTTGGCGCGCAAGGTGTTGACCACCTGATCGCCGATGCTGATCTTCACGGGAATGAGATCGGACTTGTAGCCTTCATCGTCGTTGGCGACGGCGAATTTCAGATTGCCGGTGTTGGCGAACGGATCCCAGCTTGCGCTCACGTTGAACCAGGAGAACAGGCCTGGAATCACCACCAGTCCGGTAACGATGATGATGGAGACGATGTTGCTGGTCAGGCGTCGAACGTCGCCGACGAACAGTTTCCAGATGTTTTTCATGCGTTGCTCCTTTCGCTGTTACCGTTGGGATTGGTGTTGCTCGCTGTGCCGGTGTTGCCGGTCGCGTTCATGGCCTGTACCAGTGTTGCGATGCCGTCGGCATCGGCTTGGCTGGTGTCTGCGACGTTGGCGATCGCCTGTTGGTTCCGTGTTCTTCCGTTGTGCCTTGCGCATCAGCTTGTCTCGCCTGATTTGTTGCGCACGCTTCTTGCGGCGCAGCCTTGCAGCTTGGCGTTCCACCAGTTGTTCGCGAATCGCTTCGTCGCTGAGGCTGCCGAGTTCCACCTGGCGTTGCAGGCTGAAACGCATATATTCGATGACCATCAGGAATCCGATGATGAGCAGCACCCAGATGATCCAGGTGGCAAGCACCACGATCTTCTCGCCGTTGGTGAAGGAGAAGATCAGCACCAGAATCACCGGCACAATGAAACCGGCAACCAGCGCGCCACGCTTGAGCTTCGGATACAGTTCGGCGAAGCGGCTCGCACGTTCCTCGATCGCCTCACGGTAGCCGCCCTTATCGGCGAGCACTTGAATGGCCTGGGACACGTTGTAGCCGCGTTCCGGAAGCTGTACCTCCTCGCCGATGATCATGTCGCTTTCCTTGATCTGACGGGCGAACAGGCGGTTGAGATTGACCAGCAGCGGGCGAATCGCAAGTCCGATGAAGAACGCGGCCACGGCGAACATCAGTAGCGCGCCAATCGACTTGAGCCAATGCCCGTCGTAGAAGCCGGCAATCGTCTCACGGAACGCGTCAATCGAATAACTGAATGGTACGAACGGGTAGACCATGCGGAAGAATTTCGGCATCATCTCAATCGGATACAGGCCGGAAGCGCCCGGAATCTGCACGATGATCAGCGCGACGCACAATCCCTTGCCGATATGCATGAACGTGGTCGATAGTGCGAATGTGATGCTCAGATACACCAGCGATGTGATGACGCCGGTAAGCACGAACAACGGTGCATTCACGGTCTGCACGCCAAGCAGCAGGTCGCCGATGGTGGTGATCGTGCCTTGAGCCGCGCCCATGATGCCGAGCAGCATGTAGCGGGCGAAATATTTTTCGGAAGTGGTCAAGTCGAGGTCTTCGAGGCCTTCATCGTCGACCTCCACCTTGAAGATCACCACGAAGGCGAACGCGCCCACCCACAGGGCCAGGTTGGTCATGAGCGGAGCCATACCGGAACCGTAGGAGTTCATCGGATACACGTTTTTCGTGTCGATCACCGTGGGGGACTGCATGAACGAGGCGATTTTCTCCGTGTTGAGGGAGCTGTCGCCGGTCAGGCTTTTCAGCATGTCAACGCTGCCGAGCGCTTTCAGGTCGGTGCTGACGGTGATGAGCTTGTTCTCCACCTGCTCGAGCTGCTTGTCGGTGTTCTGCAGCGTGGTGCGGGTGTCGTTCGCCACCTGGTCGAGTTGGTCGAGCACGGCGGAGGTCTGGTTGACCACGGTGGTCTGGCTGGTTACGGTGCCGGACAGTGTGCCGGCGGTCATGGCGAGCGAGCTCAGACCGGAGTTGAGCTGGGGGAGCGCACCGGAATTCAACGTGTTGCGGGCATCTCCCATGCTTTTCAGCGAATTTTGCGTGCTGGTGTTGAAGTCGGTGGCGAGTTTGGACACGCTGTCGGACGTGGATTGCGTGTTCTCGCTCAACGTTTTGAGGTCGTTGAGCGTGCCGGCGGCCGTGTTGTTGGTGTCTTCGAGCTTCTTGATGATGTCTTGGTACTGTGCGTTGTCGCTGACGTTCTTGAGCTTCTCGATGAGCTGGGCGTTGCTGTCGGTCACGCTTTGCATGTTGCTGACGGCCTGCTGTGCGGTGCCGCTTGCGGACGAGACGGCCGTGGTCACCTTGTTGATGCTGGTGGTGGTGTCGCTGGCGGCCTGCGAAATCAGGCCGGAACCGTTCTCCAAAGCGGTGTTGGCGTTGGACGTGAAGGTATTGAGGCCGTTTTGTGCGGTGCCGATGGCGGTGGCGGTGTTCGCCAGTCCCTTGCCCGCACTTGCTGCGGCCAGCTGCACGTCGTTCATTGCCTGACGGGCGGATTGCGTTTGTTGCGGCACGTTGGCGAGCTGTGCGTCAAGATCTTCGATGGTGGAGCGGATGAGGCTTACGTTCTTCTGGGTTTTGTCGAGTTCTGCTGTGGTTTCGTTGACGAAGGAGTTGGTTTTGCCGTTGATGGTGTCATTCGCGGAGTTCACGGCTTTAGTGAGTACTTCGCTGACGGTGGAGACGAAGGTGTTGTTGACGGTACGATCAACGGTGGTCGCGCCTTGGTCGGTGATTTTCGGGGAGATCGGGCTCGATTTTTCGTTGACATAGTATTCCAGCGTCGGCCGGTTCTTGCTGTCGGTCACGACGTTGGCGAGATCCTCGCTGAAATCGGAGGGGATGATGATCGCCGCATAGCAGTCGCCGGACTGTACCGCTTCCATCGCTTCGGCCTTGCCCATGAATTCCCAGCCAAGCTGGTCGTTGTCTTTCAGCGTGTCTTCGATCTGGTCGCCGAGGTTCATTTTGCCGAGCAGGGCGTTGTCGGTGCCTTTGTCGACGTTGGCCACGGCAACTTTGATGCCTTGGGTATTGCCATACGGATTCCAGAATCCGTAGATGTTGAACCATGCGTACAGCGGCGGAATGATGGTTATACCGATCATGATGACCCAGGCGGCAGGTACGGTGACGAGTCGTTTGAGGTCACGACGCAGAATCTGCAGTACGTTGCGCATTGTCTCCCCAGTCCAATGGATGTTCGACCGTGTTCGCGCGTAGCGATACGTTATTCGTAGCGCTACGCCTCCCGTATCGTAATACCTGCTCTCGGAACAAATTTGGGCACAGGCGTAAATGCGCTCCGTCCATGACTGAAATAAACACGACAAACCGCGGCAGGACTGTGAATCTTGCTGTTGGAGACCGCGCAACTTGCCTTCTGTGTCTGCGCAAGTCGAGTCTGCTGTCTGCACATCTTGTGATTGCGGGATGACATGTGACTTGCGCAGGCAGAAATCGCAGGTTGTGCGCGTTGCGCGCAAACAATCATCTCGTGTAGCGCACTGCGATTGGGTTTTGGTAGCGTTGTTCTGGGAAGGACGGACAAGCATGAGCAAGATTGAAGATGTGAGCGAGGCCATCGCCGACGAACCGAAATCGCAGCAATCGAAGAGGCCGGCATCATTGCGCAATCGCAATCGGCGGAAGATGACGGCAATCCTGCTGACCGCAGGCTGCCGCTGATTGCACGTATTTACGGCATCGTCATGTTGATCGAAGGCGTGGTGACGTTGCCGATCATCGTGATTTCCTGCCTGTATGCAGTCCACGCCGCGCTTTCCGGCAAACTGGCGTTTGGCGCACTGAATCTCACCACTATTCTGTCGGTTATTCATGCTGCAGTGCTGCTGGTCTCCACCGCATGCCTTGCGATTTTCGGCATGCTGCTGATTCTCAACAAGCGTCGGCATATCGCGCAATGGACGTATCTGATGATTCCGCTCACGCTTGCGGAAGGCCTATTGTCGTTGTCGTTGCAGGGTTTGGGTGTGAATCTGATCAGTCCGACCGTGCAGCTGCTTGTATTGGTTGCGTTGCATATCACGGCTGATCCGTCGCTGCGCGAGGAGCGACGTTTTGCAGTTCGCGCTTCGTCGTTTGGATGCGCGCAGCGAGTATGAGACGGCTGTTTCGAAGGGTATGGCCGGCCGTGATCTGACCGGCAAGGGCTATATTTCGCTTGATTTCTTCAACCTGTTTTGGCTGTTTGTGGTCGGATGCGTGTTCGGTCTGGTAGTGGAGACGCTATACCACTATGTGCTGTTCGGCGAATGGCAGGATCGCGCCGGATTTTTGTGGGGCCGTTCTCGCCGATCTACGGCTTTGGCGCGGTGATCCTGACGGTATTGCTCAACCACTTGTGGCGGTCGAATTGGATGCTGATCTTCTGCGCCAGCGCGGTGATTGGCGGCGCGTTCGAATATTTCACCAGCTGGTTCATGCAGGCCGCGTTCGGTATTCGCGCATGGGATTACACGGGGCAATGGCTTTCGATTGACGGGCGTACATCCGGCAAATACATGTTCTTCTGGGGCGTCCTCGGCTTGGTTTGGGTCAAGTTGATTCTGCCGCGATTGTTGCGATTGATCCAGCGTATTCCGTGGAAGATTCGCTATTCGCTGACGCTGGTCTGCTTCATT
>ENA-OQEL01000023-OQEL01000023.1-human-gut-metagenome-genome-assembly--contig:-NODE-23-length-61954-cov-4.774532_pt1 | contig 61954 bp, 51 predicted proteins | sample MGYA00242796_ERZ504637 | MGnify/ENA primary metagenome ERZ504637 (study PRJEB26092, sample SAMD00036306) | human gut metagenome | host: Homo sapiens | study: EMG produced TPA metagenomics assembly of... | reverse complement strand
AGTATTCCACCTGGGGAGTACGTTCGCAAGAATGAAACTCAAAGGAATTGACGGGGACCCGCACAAGCGGTGGAGCATGTGGTTTAATTCGAAGCAACGCGAAGAACCTTACCAAGTCTTGACATCCCAATGACAGAGTATGTAATGTACTTTCTCTTCGGAGCATCGGTGACAGGTGGTGCATGGTTGTCGTCAGCTCGTGTCGTGAGATGTTGGGTTAAGTCCCGCAACGAGCGCAACCCCTGTCCTTAGTAGCCAGCGGTCCGGCCGGGCACTCTAGGGAGACTGCCAGGGATAACCTGGAGGAAGGTGGGGATGACGTCAAATCATCATGCCCCTTATGACTTGGGCTACACACGTGCTACAATGGCGTAAACAAAGGGAAGCAAAGCTGTGAAGCCGAGCAAATCTCAAAAATAACGTCTCAGTTCGGATTGTAGTCTGCAACTCGACTACATGAAGCTGGAATCGCTAGTAATCGCAGATCAGAATGCTGCGGTGAATACGTTCCCGGGTCTTGTACACACCGCCCGTCACACCATGGGAGTCGGAAATGCCCGAAGTCGGTGACCTAACGTAAGAAGGAGCCGCCGAAGGCAGGTCTGATAACTGGGGTGAAGTCGTAACAAGGTAGCCGTATCGGAAGGTGCGGCTGGATCACCTCCTTTCTAAGGAAAAGAATGCCACGTTCGAAAGAATGTGAAGTAGAGATTGTCTTTCTGTTGAGCTGTCAAGGACAGCCTTGTGCAAACAAGTCTTGCTCTGCTGAATAGTGGGGTACAGAGAGTTGCGAAGCAACTCCATAATGGCTTGCGTGCCGCAAGACATTCTTCTGGTGGCGATGCGCTTAGGGGAAACACCCGTACACATCCCGAACACGATGGTTAAGCCTTAAGCGGCCGATGATACTATGCTGGAGACGGTATGGGAAAGTAGGTGGCTGCCAGATTTATAAAAAAAAAGTTAGTAAGTATACTAAAAAAAATGCTTGACTGGCGATTAGATAACAGGATATAATCACTCCCGTTACCTGATGACTGGTCAAACAGTCAGAAAAGAAGAATAACACAAGTTATTCGGATTGTTCTTTGAAAACTGCATATTAAATATCTTAAATAAACTAAAAAAGTTTAGACATCCGAGGTGCGATATGTACTGATAAGTCACATATCAAACCAAGAAACAAACCGAATGATTAAATAATCATTAAAAAGCCAGTCAGTATAACGCTATATACTGATGAATGGTTAAGCTATAAAGAGCACAGGGTGGATGCCTAGGCACTGAGAGCCGATGAAGGACGTGATAAGCTGCGAAAAGCCACGGGGAGGAGCAAATATCCTTTGAGCCGTGGATATCCGAATGGGGGAACCCACTTAAGAGAACCTTAAGTACTGTTAAGCCAATACATAACTTAACAGAGGGAACCCGGGGAACTGAAACATCTAAGTACCCGGAGGAAGAGAAAGAAACATCGATTTCCTTAGTAGCGGCGAGCGAAAGGGAAAGAGCCCAAACCGAGAGATTTATCTTTCGGGGTTAGGACTGCATAATTGATCTGCGATTGATAGGAGAATGGTCTGGGAAGTCCAGCAGGAAAGCGTGAAAGCCGCGTATCCGAAATTGAAAGCAGCAAGGCAGTATCCAGAGTACCACGAGACACGAGGAACCTTGTGGGAATGAGCGGAGACCACTCCGTAAGGCTAAATACTACTCAGTGACCGATAGCGCATAGTACTGTGAAGGAAAGGTGAAAAGGACCCCGGGAGGGGAGTGAAAGAGAACCTGAAACCCTGTGTTTACAAGCTGTCGGAGCACGTTAGTGCGACGGCGTACTTTTTGTAGAACGGTCCGGCGAGTTATGATACGCGGTAAGGTTAAGGACTTAAGGTCCGGAGCCGAAGCGAAAGCGAGTGTTAAGAGCACGAAGAATCACGTATCATAGACCCGAAACCGGGTGATCTATCCATGTCCAGGATGAAGCTGCCGTAAGAGGTAGTGGAGGTCCGAACACACATCCGTTGAAAAGGGTGGCGATGAGGTGTGGATAGGGGAGAAATTCCAATCGAACCCGGAGATAGCTGGTTCTCCTCGAAATAGCTTTAGGGCTAGCCTTCAGTTAGTCTGCCGCAGGTAGAGCACTGAATTTCCTAGGGGGCGTCAAAGCCTACCGAAGAATATCAAACTGCGAATGGCGGACAGATGATGCTGGGGAGTCAGACTGCACGAGATAAGTTGGGTGGTCAAAAGGGAAAGAGCCCAGACCTACAGCTAAGGTCCCAAAGTGCGTGTTAAGTGGAAAAGGATGTGGGATTTCGAAGACAACTAGGATGTTGGCTCAGAAGCAGCCATACATTAAAAGAGTGCGTAATAGCTCACTAGTCGAGAGGTCCTGCGCCGAAAATGTCCGGGGCTGAAACACGACACCGAAGCTTAGGAACAGAAATGTTGGTAGAGGAGCATTGTTAGCGGAACGAAGCCATACCGGAAGGAGTGGTGGACTGCTAAGAAGAGAGAATGCCGGAATGAGTAGCGAGAATGAAGTGAGAATCTTCATGGCCGAATATCTAAGGTTTCCAGGGTAAAGCTGATCTGCCCTGGGTAAGTCGGGGCCTAAGGCGAGGTCGAAAGACGTAGCCGATGGACAACAGGTTGAAATTCCTGTACTGCGATATATCAGAAATGTGGGGACACAGAAGGAAAGTGTGAGCCGGGAAAGGAAAGACCGGTGCAAGCACAGGAGGAGAGATGCAGGCAAATCCGCATCCCAATCCAAAGGTGTGACGCGGAGCGAACAAAAGTAGCGAAGCACATGGACCATCTGTCGAGAAAAGCCGCTATTGTGTATATTGTACCCGTACCGTAAACCGACACAGGTGGATGAGGAGAGAATCCTAAGGCCGGCGGGAGAAGCATTGTTAAGGAACTCGGCAAAATGACCCCGTAACTTCGGGAGAAGGGGTGCTCACGCAAGTGAGCCGCAGAGAACTGGCCCAAGCAACTGTTTAGCAAAAACACAGGTCTATGCAAAACCGAAAGGTGAGGTATATGGGCTGACGCCTGCCCGGTGCTGGAAGGTTAAGAGGAGATGTTAGAGCAATCGAAGCATTGAATTTAAGCCCAGTAAACGGCGGCCGTAACTATAACGGTCCTAAGGTAGCGAAATTCCTTGTCGGGTAAGTTCCGACCCGCACGAAAGGCGTAATGATTTGGGCACTGTCTCGACAATGCACCCGGTGAAATTGAAATACCAGTGAAGATGCTGGTTACCTGCGCCAGGACGGAAAGACCCCATGGAGCTTTACTCTAGCTTGATACTGGGATTCGGTATTGCATGTACAGGATAGGTGGGAGACTAAGAGGTGATGACGCCAGTTGTCACGGAGTCGATGTTGGGATACCACCCCTGCAGTACTGGGTTTCTAACCTGCGGCCGTAACCCGGCCGGGGGACAATGTCTGGTGGGGAGTTTGACTGGGGCGGTCGCCTCCGAAAGGGTATCGGAGGCGCTCAAAGGTTCCCTCAGAATGGTTGGAAACCATTCGAAGAGTGCAAAGGCAGAAGGGAGCTTGACTGCGACACCGACGGGTGGAGCAGGTACGAAAGTAGGACTTAGTGATCCGGTGGTATAAAGTGGGATTGCCATCGCTCAACGGATAAAAGCTACCCTGGGGATAACAGGCTTATCACTCCCAAGAGTTCACATCGACGGAGTGGTTTGGCACCTCGATGTCGGCTCATCGCATCCTGGGGCTGTAGCAGGTCCCAAGGGTTGGGCTGTTCGCCCATTAAAGCGGTACGCGAGCTGGGTTCAGAACGTCGTGAGACAGTTCGGTCCCTATCCGGCGCGGGCGGAGGATATTTGAGAGGAGCTGTCCTTAGTACGAGAGGACCGGGATGGACGGACCACTGGTGTATCTGTTGTCGACCAACGGCATGGCAGAGTAGCCAAGTCTGGAAGGGATAAACGCTGAAGGCATCTAAGCGTGAAGCCCCCCTCAAGATGAGATATCCCTCCTTCGGGAGTAAGACCCCTTGAAGACTACAAGGTAGATAGGGCAGAGGTGGAAGCATGGCAACATGTGGAGCTGACTGTTACTAATAGGTCGAGGGCTTAATCTGGTTAATAACGGAGAAAAACAAATCGGATTTGTATGAAGTTTTGAAGGTATATTAAATAAGACGTAATTCCTATTGCGTCCTTTTTCTATATTTGATATAATATTTAAATATAGGGGATTGGTCAAATGGTATGACAGAAGTCTCCAAAACTTTTAGCGGGAGTTCGATTCTCTCATCCCCTGTTATTAAACCTTGAAGCAAGATAGTTGTTTCAAGGTTTTTTTGTTTAAAATGAAAATAGATGTATTATAATGGGCATAAAGTATTTATTTTAAATGATATTAATTTTGTATTTCAAAATGGATTACAAATGTAAGGAGGATTTTTAAATGAAGGAAAAGCTTAAGATTAATGTGACGAAGCCACAATATGTGCAGGTATCTGATATTACATATGCGCAGGTGGATTCGTGGTATGATCACTGTCGCAGGGATTTAAAACTCGATTTAATATATCCGGAAGATATGTCTGACAAGCGTTATCCTTGTATAGTATGGATATGCGGTGGTGGATGGATGAGGATGGATAAGTCAGCACATCTATCTTATCTTAGCAAGCTTGCTCATCAGGGGTTTGTTGTTTGCAGTGTGGAATACCGCACATCAAATGAGGGTTGCTATCCTATACAGATAGAGGATGTGAAGGCTGCAATCAGGTATTTGAAGGCACATGCAGATAGATACAGAATTGACAAGGAACATTTTGGTGCGATGGGAGAATCAGCCGGAGGATTTTTGACATGTATGGCGGCATTGGATCATGATAAAGCTCGTGATGTTGGAGAATATCTTGAAGAGTCAAGCAGTATTCAGGCAGCATGTCCATGGTATCCACCTACTAACCTTAGCACATTTAAGCATAAAGATGCCGAAGAATGCGCAGCATCTATGGAGTCACTTTTACTCGGATATAATATTATGAGAAATATCAAGGAATTCATACAACAGTTCTCCGGTGTCTAAGGTGACAAAAGATGCTCCTCCATTTTGATTATTCACGGTATAAATGATCAGACAGTTCCGTTTTGAGCAGAGTGAAGAGCTTTATGACAAGCTTATTGAAAATGGCTGTGATGCAGATTTGATTGCATTAGAAGGCGCTGACCATGCGGATTTGCAGTTTTTCCAGGATGAACTGTGGGATAGGATAATCGAGTTTTTTAAGACTAAATTGGGATAAAACCACGTCATACAGTAGCTCTTAAGAAAATTTTTTTAGTCGGAATAAAGTCTGTTTATAAAGGCCACGATATTTTTTGCAACTGAATAGTTACGATAATTATTATAAATAAAAACCATAGTATCTTAATGCATTTAAGATATCTATGGTTTTTGTGCTTATGAACCATAACAATATTTTTCCCAAAAATTTCACTTGATTTACCCGAACATATGTTGTATAATGCAAACAGATGTTCGAGATAATGTGAGGAGGTCTTATGTTAACGTCAATCAGTGCTGATATTATGGAAAAACTTAAGATTCTGTCTGATGCGGCAAAGTTTGATGTTGCATGCACTTCCAGTGGTGCATCCCGTTCGGGTAATGGAACTGATATGGGGAGTGCATTTGCCAGTGGAATATGTCATTCGTTTACAGCTGATGGCAGGTGTATATCGCTTCTCAAGATACTTTTTACAAATGAATGTATTTATGATTGCAAATACTGTATCAACAGATGCACTAATGATGTTGAAAGAGTGACATTTACGCCTGAGGAGGTATGTAAGCTTACTGTTGAGTTTTACAGACGCAATTATATAGAGGGACTTTTCTTAAGCTCAGGTATCATAGAATCGCCCGAGCATACCATGCAGCTTTTATATACCACGCTTTTTCTTTTGAGAAACAAATATCATTTCAATGGGTATATACACATCAAGGGTATACCGGGAGCCTCCTCTGAGGTTCTTGAGATGATTGGATATCTTTGTGATAGGATGAGTGTTAATCTGGAGTTGCCCACAGCGGAAGGGCTTAGGGCAGTTGCTCCGAATAAGGCGCGTAAAAACATTCTTACACCTATGAGATTTATTCAAAATGGTATAAAGGACAGCCGAATGTATCATGGCAATAGCAGTATGAAAAACCGTATGTATATAGATGAGCAGGCATATTATGAGCAGATGGCCGAAATAAAGGATAGCGCTGCAAGATTGTCAGAGTATCACAGAAGGCTTCGGGTTACTTCAGATTGTGAGAAGGCAGATAGGCTTGCTGAAAAAAGCTGGGAATCAAGCTTAAGTATCAAAAGACCGGACAGATATTATGTGCCGGCGGGGCAGAGTACACAGATGATTGTGGGAGCAACCGGAGAGAGTGATTATCAGATTATATCTGTAGCAGAAGCAATGTACAACAGGTTTGATATGAAGAGAGTATTTTACTCTGCTTTTGTGAATGTTAATATGGATGAGTCATTACCGGGTATCGGGCAGCCGCCACCGTTAAAGAGAGAGCACAGGCTTTATCAGGCAGATTTTCTTATGAGATTTTATGGCTTTAAGGCAGGAGAGCTTTTGTCGGAGGATAATCAGAGCTTTAATGATTATATTGATCCAAAGTGTCAGTGGGCTGTAGGTCATCTGGAGTGTTTTCCGGTTGAGATTATGACGGCGGATTATTATACACTTCTCAGGGTCCCGGGGATAGGCACTAACAGTGTCAGGCGTATTATAAAAGCCAGAAAGCATGCAAAGCTTTCGTTTACAGATTTAAAGAAAATGGGTGTCGTGCTCAAAAGAGCACTGTACTTTATCACCTGTGATGGTCGTATGATGTACAATACAAAGCTTGATGAAAGCTATATTACAAGGCATCTCATATATAACGAAAGGCCGGATACTATGCTTTTAGCTGATAATAAATCATGTACTTATGAGCAGATGAGTATATTTGATTTTATATCTGAATAGACAATATTTTTGTAAAGCTGCAGGGAGAAGGATGCATGGATAATATAATACTTAGATGTGATAATAATATAAATGGGATTTTTACCGCTATATATGATGCTTTTGTATACAAAAATCAAATGCAAAAAGAAAATCACGAAGTATACCGGGACAATATTTCTATTGAGATAGGCATTGGAGGAAACTATACACTTTTTTCAAAGATGATAGATATTGAAACAGATGAGGTAAAGGTCCAAAAGACAATTTTGACAATTCAAAAGAAGCTTGGTTTTAAGATATATGAGACTGTATTTGATGCTTTGTGCCATTATTCTGGTAATAGAGCAACAATAGTGCTTGGATTTCTTGTCAGAGCATTTAAGGTGGGGCAAAGGATTATGGAGCATATGACCGATAAATATGTTATGGAGGTATTTGAACTTTCAAGAAAGGTAAATAAAGAGGCTGACAAGATAAGAGGGTTTATTCGTTTTAGTGATAATGGAAACTATCTGCTGGCGCACTTTGAACCAAAATGTGATATGATACCGGTTGTTATGTGGCATTTTGTGGACAGGTATCCCGGGGAAAATTTTGTAATCTATGATGATAGAAGAAGGTATGCAGTGGTCCACCCGAGCTTAAGGAGTGCTTTTATATCAATGAAAGTGAATTTAAACAGCTTGAGAGAAGTGTGCCGGTGAAGACAGACAGTTTTGAGCAGTTATGGAAGGTGTATTTTGAGCACACTGATATAAGGGAGCGGTTCAATCCACAATGTCAGCGCAATCTTTGTCCAAAGTGGTATAGGAAGAATATGGTGGAATTTACCTGATTTTTGAAAGAAATCAATTGTTGCCGGTTACACTGTGGTGTGTGAACAGTAATATAGTGACAGAAATACCAATAAATGATACAATTTATACATGTATACTTAAACATAACGATACTATATCAGGGTGATGCTATGCAGATATCAAATTTGGTAAGTCAATACAACAATTCAGTGGCAAATGGTGAGCCTATGACAGGAGCAAAGGGCGTTGAAAAGCTGGTATCTTCTTTAAATGAAATGTCAAAAGGGATGATATTTGAGGGAACAGTAAGCAGTGTCCGTGGCAATCAGGTTAAGCTTGCCTTGTCAAATGGTCAGCAGATTTTGGCAAGGCTGGCAGGAAAGTTTTCATTTGAACAGGGACAGTCTGTGTTTTTTCAGGTGAAAAATAATGATGGAGGCACTATAGAAATAAAACCATATACAGTTGATGGCGAGGGAGCTAACCTCACACTTATGGATGCGCTAAAGGCTGCAGGACTGCCGGTAGATGGCATAAATTTGTCGATGGTGAACAAGATGATGGAAGAGCAGATGCCAATTGATAAGACAAGCCTTAATCAGATGTATCAGCTTGTGCAGGATAATAAGGATATTAATGTGACTACACTTGTTGAGTTAAAGAGGCTTGGAATTGAAATTAATCAGGTAAATGCAGCTCAGTTTGAAAATTATGCTAATGACAAACAGGCTATTACAATTGCTATGGATAGTTTGATAGATGAACTGCCGAATGCTCTTTCAGCCGAAGATTTATCAATGTATAAGCTTGTAACCCAGGCGAGGGATATTTTAAATATTGTTACAGAAGGGCTGCCTGAAGAGACATTTATATCAAGTGAAGCTTCTGATATGTCACAGTATGAGGCAATAATGCGTGATAATCAATCGGCACCTGTAGTAAAAAAACACTTTAATATTGCTGAATTATTTGAATCATTAAACAGTGTTTCAGGTGAATCACAGGACATTTACACAACGCAGAAAATAAACAATGCTCCGGCAACAGATACCATCCTTTTACAGGAGAATGAAACAAAATCAAATACTATTGGATTTCTTTTATCGGATAAGCAGATAGAAGAGCTTAATGAACAGGTCAGGATGCTGCTTCCGAATGTACAGGAAAACAATATTTCCTTGTATTCAGAGGATAGCAGTGTCGTAGGAATACTTAACGATATAAAAAGTATGTTGGAAAATACACCGGCAAATGCCGATACACTGAGACATTTGTTTTCAGGAGAAGCCTTTAAGCTTATGTTGAAGGAGGCTTTAGAACAGCAATGGATGATTAAACCGGGAGATTTAGAGAAGAATCCTAAGAAGCTTGATGGCTTGTACGATAAAATTGAAAAACAGATAACAAATATGGAAACTATTTTGAAAACATCAGGAGTGGTGAATCCTAAAGCAGAGGCACTGGCAGATAATATCCGTGGAAATATTGAATTTATGAATCAGATAAACGAGGCATATACATATGTGCAGGTTCCATTGAAGATGAATGAAAAAAATCGCCAGCGGACAGTTGTATGTGTATACAAATAAGAAAAGTATGTCCAATCCGGACAAAGAATTATCAGCATTTTTACATTTGGATTTAGAGCATCTCGGTGGGACGGATGTGTCAATTAAAATGCTTCATAGGAAGGTTACAACTAATTTCTATTTGGATAGTGATGAGTCATATGCACTGGTAAAGCAATTTCTGCCGGTGTTGGAAAAGAGATTACAGGATAAGGGCTATAATTGTGAATTGAATGTAAATAGTGGTTCGAAAACAGATGAATTTTTGTCGCTGGATTTCTGAAAAAGGATTTGCCACCTACAGGTCAGGTGCATAGATATTCTTTTGACATTAGGGCGTAGCAGTGTATAAGATAATTTACGAATAGTCACAGATGATTAAAACTTACTTCAGAAGGACAGGTGAGTTGTATGCATGGCGAAAATGATAATCGCAACAATAATGGAATAGACATAGGCAAAACAGCCGTAGCTATAGAGTATGTGCCGGGAGAAGCAGCACCTAAAATACTAGCTACAGGCAAGGGCGTTATTGCTGACAAAATTATTGAGAGGGCAAAGGAAAGCAATGTGCCTACATATAAGGACGATAAGCTTGCTGATACACTGTCTAGGCTTAAAATAGGTGATATGATTCCAACGGAGTTGTATGAGGTTGTTGCAGAGATACTTGTTTTTGTTAATGATCTGGATAAGCTTAAGGCCAAAAATTGACCAAAGATAGTGTGTAGGTTATATGATATGTGAGGCAGTTATGAATAAAAGAAGTGTTGGAAGTATATATGAGCAGCTTGCAGCTGAGCAGTTAATAAATATGGGATATAGTGTACTTGCCTGCAATTACAGAAACCGCTTTGGAGAGATAGATATAATAGCAAAGGATGGAGATACAATATGTTTTTGTGAGGTGAAATATCGTAGAGATAACGGCTGTGGCAGGGCTCTTGAAGCAGTTGGTTATAGCAAGCAGAAAAAAATCATATCAGTTGCAAGGTATTATCTTATGAAACATGGTTTGGATGAGTGGACACCATGCAGATTTGATGTGATAGCAGTGGATGATGACGAGGTTACTGTGTTGAAGAATGCATTTGAGGGCAGTCAATAACTATTGGCTTGGCAGTTACGGACAGGTATTACACAACCGCATATTTCTGTACTTAATAGTTACGAAGTAACTATAAATATCAATTATAAACAGCAATAGTTATCGGTAAAATATAGTTGCATAGATATAAATATGAAGACATTGATAAGAATATAAAGATTGATGAGAATATAAAGAAGGAAAAGAATATAAAGATGGATAAGAATATGCAGGCTGAAAACATACACAAAAATGTTGATGAAATTACTATAAATGATTTTGTTACAAAGAATGATAAAGATGTTCTGGAATTAAAAAAGCACGTCCTTTCAAGCGGAAGTGTTGTTCCTTTGTTACATTTTAGGAAGCTAAATGAGCTTTCTATGATAGAGCATTGCTTTACAACACGTCTTGGTGGCCTCAGTACAGGAATGTTTGATAGCTTAAATTTAAGCTTTACACGTGGAGATGACGAGGAAAAGGTCTTAGAAAACTATAAAAGAGTGGCGGAGGCAATCGGAGCAGAGGCAGGGCAGATTGTTACGACAGACCAGACACATACTACCAATGTTTTGAGAGTTGGAAAAAAGCAGTGTGGCATCGGGGTGACAAGAAAGAGACCATATACAGATGTGGACGGACTTATCACGAATGAGCCAAATGTTGTGCTTGCCACATTTTATGCTGATTGTGTACCGCTTTATTTTGTTGATCCGGTACATAGGGCAATAGGGCTTAGCCATTCGGGCTGGAGAGGTACTGTAAATCGCATGGGAAAACAGACACTTATTGCTATGAACAGGGAGTTTGGTACTGAGGCACATGATGTTATAGCTGCGATAGGACCTTCAATATGTCAGGACTGCTATGAGATAAGTCAGGATGTTGCAGAGCATTTTGTGGATGAGTTTGCGACAACAGACGATCCTCATGCGAGTGATATTCTGCTCTATAAGGGAGACGGCAAATATCAGCTCAATCTTTGGGAATGTAACAGGAGAGTGCTTGTGGCGGCAGGAGTACAGGAAGACAATATTGCCATAAGCAATATATGCACTTGTTGTAATCCCTCTCTTTTATTTTCGCATAGAGCAAGTCATGGAAAGCGTGGAAATCTTGGAGCTTTTATGTTTCTTAAGTAATTTTCGCACAATCTATTAAGGAAATAATAAGAAATGCCTAAAGCTATATGTGTTAAAATAGGTGTATCACGTTGGATAGTACACTGTGCGGGAACTGATGCTGCCAGACAGTTTTTGGTTCTTTGAGTTAATATAAAAGTCACAGCGGTACTGGCGTATATGAACAGGGGAGAACGATATGCAGTTAAATTATCGAGATTCAAAGCCTATTTATGAACAAATTAAGGAAGGCATCAGACGAATGATTGTTATGAATGTTATTAAGCAGGACGAAAAGCTACCGTCTGTACGTGTGCTTGCCTGCAAGTATGCAATCAATCCTAACACTATCGCAAAAGCATACAGGGAACTTGAGGAGGAAGGCTATCTTTATACTAAAAGTGGTAAAGGAACCTTTGTTGCTGATGCTAAGACAGCCAGGCAGAGTATGACAAGGAATTTGAAAATACTATTTGACCAGGTGGTGACAGAGTTATTTGTGCTTGAAACACCTGTTGAGGAATTGAGAACAAGAATGGATGATGCGAAAGAACAGCTGAGCATGGAAGATGACTTAGTCAGATTTGTAACACAAGATATGCAGACAGAAGATGTTGTGACAGAGGGTAATGATGATACAGATAAATAATTTAGTGAAAAAATTTGACGATTTTACGGCACTTGATGGTGTGAATATGAACGTGGAAAAAGGAGCTGTCTATGGGCTTGTAGGCCCAAACGGAGCCGGCAAATCTACACTTATCAGACATATTACAGGCGTAATGAGACAGGATGCAGGGGAAGTGTTTATTGATGGTGAGCCTGTATATGAAAATGCAAGGATTAAAGGACATATGGCTTACATTCCGGATGATATGTTTTATTTTTTGCAATCTGATACAATTAATATGATGCATTATTATAAGGGAATGTATCCAAATTTTGATGAGAAGCAGTTTTACAGGATGCAGGAGTTTTTTCCATCTATAGATGTTAAAAGAAATATCAGAAAGCTCTCTAAGGGCATGCAGAAGCAGGTTGCCTTTTGGCTTGCGCTGTGCTGTAAACCAAAGCTTATTGTACTCGATGAGCCTGTTGATGGGCTTGATCCTGTCATGAGAAGACAGATATGGTCTATCATGCTTGATGATGTGGCTGCAAATAATACTACAGTGGTTGTATCGTCTCATAACCTGCGCGAGCTGGAGGATGTGTGTGATCATGTAGGTATTCTCAATAAGGGAAAGATTATGATAGAGCGCTCTCTTACAGAGCTGCAGGGTAATATTTCAAAGATTCAGATTGCATGTCCATATGGCATGCCTAAGATACCGCAGGATTTTAAAGTACTTCATATGTCAAATATAGGAAGAGTATACACAGTTATTGTGCGTGGAGAGCCTGAGGCTGTTGTAAAGGCTATTACAGATGGCAAGGACAGTCCGCAGGTAGTGGATGTACTGCCTCTTACTCTGGAGGAAATATTTATCTATGAGATGGGAGGAGAGGACTATGAAGTCAAAGACATCATTTATTAATAAAACAATGCTGCAAAAGAATGTAAAGCTTTACTGGCCAATCTGGACACTGTATACAATAGTGCTATTACTTAACGGCCCGTTTTCCATGTGGAGCAGATTTAAGAGTGCAGAATTTATTTATGGCACAAATTGGCATAAGTATATGCTTGATATAATGTCCCCGGCTATCAGCATGGAGGCAGATATGATATTTATTTTTGTTATGGCATTGGTTACAGGCATGGCAATGTTCAGTTACCTGTATAATTCGAGAGCATGTAATATGATTCACGCTATGCCTGTGACAAGACGTCAGCATTTTTTCGACTAATGTGTTGACAGGTCTGCTGTTTATGTGGATTCCGCAGATAGTTAAGTACATTATGTCGTTTGTTATATGTATATCATATGGAAATACTAAGGTGGTACATATTGGAATCAATCTGCTTGCTACAATGGGAATATCCTTTTTTATGTACAGCCTGGTGTGTCTGTGCGCAATGATTACAGGACAGCTGGTTTCTGTAGCAGTGATGTATGCGGTTGTCAATCTGCTGTATGGTGGAGCAGTTATTGCTATTGCCAATGTGCTCACATATGTATCATATGGGCTTTCATATATGGAATTTGTAAGGAAAATAAGTGCTACGTGGTTTGCACCCATGCTACAGCTTCTCAATCGGGTAGGCTTTCATCCGACCATGAAGAATGCAGGGGATGATTATTACTGCATTAAATATACCTTCAGAGGCACAAATACTATCGTAGTCTATGTCATCGCGGCTGCAGTTATATACTTTATTTCTTATAAGATTTATAAGCACAGAGATTTGGAAAATGCAGGAAGTTTTATAGCTATTCCAAAGCTTAAGCCTGTTTTCAGATGGGGGCTTGGCTGTCTGGGAGGACTGATTTTATCTACGGTTACAGCGTCGCTGCTGCTTGGGCTTAGAATCAGCATTGGTGTTCCTGCGATTATGATGCTTGCAGTGGTGCTTGGAATCATAGTCTTCTTACTTTTAGAGATGATTATAAGGAAGAATTTTAAAATTTTTTCTAAAGCACTATTTAAGGAAATCATTGCTTTCGGTGGGTTTGTTGTAGTTGTATTTGGAGGTATAACAGTTTACGGAAATGTGCAGGAAAATTATATACCGAAGCTTGCTGATATTGATTCTGCCAGTATAGCCATAGATTTTGATATCAACCTGGAGGGAAAGGATGTTGAAAAGATTTTAGAGACTCAAAAGATACTTATGGCGCAGAAAAAGGATTATTTTAAAAAGAGATATAATGATTCCTGGAATATTACGATCTCATATACATTAAAAAACGGAGAAAAAGGTCAACCGTGTATATCATACAACCGATGATTTTAATCCACATAAGCAGTGCAGGGCGATTATGGCGGAGGAAAATAAACCACAGAATATTATTAATGCCATAATGCAGTGTGATACGACAGATATTACCTTTATCAATGGCTCGGCAGAGCAGTATGATGATAAATATGTAGATGTGCTGAATGAGAGCTTTAACGGAAAAGTTGCAGCGGATATTTTTGAGGCTGTAAAGAAGGATGTTGAGGCCGGTGTAATGCAGGAATATAATTTGAAGAGAATGCTTGACGGAGTGGATAAGGATAACAGCTATATGTACGATCTTATGCTGAATTTTACAGTGCCAAAGGGCAACAGGATTGGAAAAAGCTGGAATGTCTATGGCTTCACATGGTATGAGGAGCTGTTGGATATACTGGGTGTGACAAAGGAGTATTCTGATTTTGGGGATGCCCGTTCCGATGGTATTGAAACGTATTCGGTCAACATTAGTTTTGGCGAAAACTGTACTAATCTGATAGCTGTTCTTAAAGAAAATGGATTAATTTCATCAAAAAGAACCACTTTTGACATATGAATAGTTGTCTCTGTAAATGGTATTGTGATATAATTACTCTGTTATAGATGTTTTGTTTATTATTCTATCATTATTTTGAATAGTTACAATTAGTCTATAATCTAATATGAATTTAGAACAGGAGAGTATATGAGCAGACCAGTAGTGGCCATCGTTGGCCGTCCAAATGTTGGAAAATCTACTCTCTTCAATGCGCTTGCAGGAGAGAGGATATCTATAGTAAAGGACACTCCGGGTGTCACAAGAGACAGAATCTATGCAGATGTATCATGGCTTGATTATAATTTTACCATGATTGATACAGGTGGTATTGAGCCGGAATCCGGAGACGTGATACTGTCACAGATGAGAGAGCAGGCACAGATTGCTATAGACACCGCAGATGTTATTATTTTTATTACAGATGTGAAGCAGGGACTTGTTGATTCCGATTCAAAGGTAGCGGATATGCTTCGTCGTTCACACAAGCCGGTTGTATTAGTTGTCAATAAGGTGGACAGCTTTGAAAAGTATATGACTGATGTGTATGAGTTTTATAACTTAGGAATTGGTGATCCACATCCTATATCTGCAGCTTCGATGCTCGGACTTGGAGATATGCTTGATGAGGTTGTAAAGCATTTTCCGGATTCATCTAAGCAGAACGATGAGGATGACAGACCGAGGGTTGCTATAGTAGGTAAGCCTAATGTAGGTAAGTCATCACTTATCAACAAGCTTGCCCGTGAGGACAGGGTAATAGTGTCAGATATAGCAGGCACCACAAGAGATGCTATCGATACAGCCATAAAATATGATGGTAAGGAGTATATATTTATCGATACAGCCGGTCTCAGGCGCAAGAATAAGATAAAAGAGGATATAGAGCGATACAGTATTATACGTGCAGTTTCCGCAGTTGAGAGAGCTGATGTTGTCATTGTAGTGATAGATGCTACAGAGGGAGTTACTGAGCAGGATGCTAAAATTGCGGGTATTGCCCACGAAAGAGGCAAGGGAATTATCATTGCTGTCAATAAATGGGATGCCATTGAAAAGGATAATAATACCGTAAAGCAGCACACAGAGAAAATCCGACAGATATTAAGCTTTATACCATATGCAGAGATACTGTTTATTTCGGCAAAATCAGGTCAGAGACTCAACAAGATATTTGAGCTCATCGATGTTGTTATAGAAAATAACTCAATGCGTGTTGCAACAGGAGTGCTAAATGAGATCGTTACGGAGGCAGTTGCCATGCAGCAGCCGCCTACAGACAAGGGCAAGAGACTTAAGATATACTATGTAACTCAGGTTTCGGTTAAGCCGCCTACCTTTGTAATCTTTGTAAACGACAAGAATCTTATGCATTTTTCATATACCAGATATCTTGAGAACAGAATCAGGGATACATTTGGTTTCAGGGGAACTGCACTTAAGTTTATTACAAGAGAACGAAAGGAAAATGAGTAAAATGATACTGGCTAGGATTTTAGCATTGGTCGTAGGGTATTTCTTTGGAACCTTTCAGACCGGATATTTTTATGGTAAGGCACATGGAATAGATGTAAGAGAGCATGGAAGCGGTAATTCAGGCACCACCAATACGCTTCGGACACTTGGCTGGAAGGCCGGTGCAGTTACCTTCTTTGGTGATTTGTTCAAGGCAATCATAGCGGTTTTGATATTTTATTTCATATATAGAAATACATATCCACAGGCTGTTAAATGCATAGAGCTGTATGCAGGCTTTGGAGCGGTGCTTGGACACAATTTTCCGTTCTTTCTCAATTTTAAGGGAGGAAAGGGAATAGCATGTACATCAGGTGTGATACTTGCTGTATGTCCGATTGCGGCTCCGATATGTTTGGTATTGTTTATTCTTGCTGTAGCCATAACAAGATATGTCTCGCTTGGTTCTATACTGGTTGTTATATCGTTTCTGATTCAGGCAATTGTGTTTAACCATATGGGGCTGCTTGGAGTAAGTGGCAATTATGCGGTCGAGTTTGATATACTTGCTGCTTGTTTTACGGCGATGGCTATCTGGCGACACAGAGCCAATATCAAGAGACTTTTAAGCGGAACTGAAAATAAATTTGGTCAGAAGGCAAAGTAAATAATAGTTTTTGATTATAATAATTATATAAAATATGAGGCATAGAAAATGAGTAGAGTAGGTATTATAGGTGCAGGAAGCTGGGGAACAGCATTATCCCTGGTGCTTGCAAATAACGGACATTCTGTTGAAATATGGTCAATCGTGGAGAGCGAGATTGAGATGCTTAAAGAAAAGCATGAGCATATTGATAAGCTTCCTGGAGTAAAGCTTCCGGATAGCATTACCTTTACAACAGATATAGAGGAAACAATCAAAAATAACGATATACTTGTACTTGCGGTACCTTCTGTATTCACCAGAAGCACAGCAGTAAAAATGGCTCCGTTTGTGAAGAAAGGACAGATAATTGTCTGTGTGGCAAAGGGAATTGAAGAAAACACTCTTATGACCATATCTGATGTGGTAGAGAGTGAGATACCTTGCGCTGATGTGGCTGTAATGTGTGGACCTTCACATGCAGAGGAGGTCGGACAGCTGCTTCCTACGACTGTTGTTGCAGGAGCAAGGACACAGAAGACCGCTGAGATAGTACAGGATCTTTTTATGAATGAGGTATTTCGTGTGTATACCAGTCCTGATGTGCTTGGAATGGAGCTTGGAGGCTCCCTCAAGAATGTCATAGCACTTGCAGCAGGCATGGCAGACGGACTTGGCTATGGAGATAATACAAAGGCAGCGCTTATTACCAGAGGAATTGCAGAAATATCTGTGCTTGCGATTGAGATGGGAGCAAAGGCGGAGACACTTTTTGGACTGACAGGTATCGGAGACCTTATTGTTACATGTGAGAGTCGTCACAGCCGTAATAGAAAGGCCGGAATGCTCATAGGTCAGGGCTACACAATGGATGAAGCAACAAAAGAAGTCAAGATGGTTGTAGAGGGCATCTATTCAGCAAAGGCTGCACTTGCCCTTGCAGAAAAATATGATGTAAGGATGCCGATTATCGAGGAAGTAAACAGAGTGCTTTTTGAGGATAAGCCGGCAAAGGAGGCTGTCTCAGAGCTTATGCTTCGTGACAGGAAGATTGAGCACTCAAGTCTGGAGTGGAAATAATTAGTTAACAGGTTGGGTAATAAATGGCTATAGACGGTCATATATAAAATTACATCAGGGGAAATTATAAAATGAAAATAAATATAAAAAAATTGACAACCACAGCCAAAATCCCTACAAGGGGAAGTGAATATGCAGCAGGCTATGATTTATATGCCGACATTACTAAGGATCTTGTCATTGAGCCACACGAGACAGCAAAGATAGGCACGGGGCTTTCGATAGAGATTCCTGACGGATATTTTGGGGCAGTTTTTGCCAGAAGTGGCTTAGCTGCAAAGCAGGCACTTCGCCCGGCAAACTGCGTGGGTGTGTGTGACAGTGATTACAGGGGAGAGTATATTGTGGCTCTTCACAATGATGGAACGCAGGCACGCACTATTAATCCCGGAGATCGCATAGCGCAGCTTGTGGTCATGCCATATCTGGCTGTTGAGTTTAATGAGGTGTCAGAGCTTTCTGATACGAAGCGTGGTGCCGGTGGATTCGGTTCTACAGGAGCTAATTAATCACAAATGAGTTACAATTAAAACTAATCTTTACTTAAAAAGGGGGACTTATCATGGAAAATCGTATTGTAAAATTTAAATCAAAGGAGAGTGCAGGCTTAAACTTACACGCTATACCGGGACATTTCGCTACAAGTCATTCGCATATTAATTATTATGTAGATGTGACAAGCATCAAGACCCGTGTGTCCGAGGCAAAGGAAGCTGCAAAGGCTCTTTACACCAAGGTACCGCATCATTCATATATAGATACAATAGTATGTATGGATGGAACAGAAATGATTGGTGCATTCTTAAGCCAGGAGATTGAGCGAAACGGACTTATGTCTGTGAATAAGCACGAGACAATTTACGTTGTATCGCCTGAGATTAACAACGGACAGATGCTTTTCAGGGATAACAATAAGGGCGCTATAGATGGCAAGCATGTTGTACTTCTTCTGGCAACTACCACGACAGGTGAGACGATCAGAAGAGCGATGGAGTGTATCAACTATTATGGCGGTATGGTCACATGTATTGCGTCCATATTCTCAACCATCGATGAGGTCAATGGAGTAAAGATTGATAAGCTGTTCGATGACGATGATGTGGTAAACTACCAGACATATCCTGTTACAGAGTGTCCATTCTGCAAGAAGGGGCTGCCGATTGAGGCTATGGTCAATGGCTTTGGATATTCTAAGCTGTAATTAGTACGTTTATTGCAGTAATTACCTTGTAATTGTTTCGATATCAGACTGTGTTTCGTCATAATGACAACAACACGTTAAATTATTTGGCGGATTGACTATAGCCAATTGACGATATGTTTTGTATTATAAAGATACAAAGAAACAAGGTAACAGACAGTCAAGGCACTGAACAGTTACATATATGTACATAATACTTAGGAGGTATTTTTAAAATGGCAAGTTTATCATTAAAGAACGTTTGCAAAGTTTATCCAAACGGATTTGAGGCAGTTAAGGATTTCAACCTTGAAGTAGAAGATAAAGAGTTTATCATCTTCGTAGGACCTTCAGGATGTGGAAAATCAACAACACTTCGTATGATCGCAGGTCTTGAGGAGATTTCTTCAGGAGAGCTTATCATCGACGGAAAGGTTATGAATGACGTAGAGCCAAAGGATCGTGATATCGCAATGGTATTCCAGAACTACGCTCTTTACCCACATATGACAGTATTTGACAACATGGCATTTGGACTTAAGCTTAGAAAAGTTCCAAAGGATGAGATTAAGGCAAAAGTTGAGGAGGCAGCAAGAATCCTTGACCTTGAGAAATTATTAGACCGTAAGCCAAAGGCTCTTTCAGGTGGACAGAGACAGCGAGTTGCCATGGGTCGTGCAATCGTTCGTAATCCTAAGGTATTCCTTATGGATGAGCCTTTATCAAACCTTGATGCAAAGCTTCGTGTACAGATGAGATCTGAGATTTCTTCATTACATAATAGATTAGGTGCAACAATCATCTACGTTACACATGATCAGACAGAGGCTATGACACTTGGAACAAGAATCGTTGTTCTTAAAGATGGTGTTATCATGCAGGTAGACAGCCCACAGAAGCTTTACAATCAGCCAAACAACCTGTTCGTTGCAGGATTCATCGGATCACCACAGATGAACTTTATAGATGCTCAGTGTGTTGTTGAGGGAGCAAAGGCATTCCTTAAATTCGATAAATACCAGGTTGAACTTCCAGAGGCAAAGGCTAAGAAGCTTATCGATGGCGGTTATGCTGGAAAGAACGTAGTATTCGGTATCAGACCTGAGGATATCTACGATTCAGCAGAGCATCTTGATAAATTTGCTACATGCAAGATTGATTCAGATGTTACAGGATATGAGTTACTTGGTGCAGAGGTATTATTATACTTCACAGTTGCAGGCGCAAATATGTCAGCAAGAGTTGATTCAGATACACCGGCTCGTTACGGTGATCACATTGAGCTTGCATTTGATCCACACAAGATTCATGTATTTGATAAAGAAACTGAATTGACAATTACCAACTAGTTCGTTAAAATTAAATAGTTGTAAATTGACAGACCGGGTGTATAATTTACACCCGGTTTTCTTTTGCGAATGTGTGTGAGGTTCTGAAAAGTTAAGTTACGGTGTTAAATTATAGCAGGGTTACAGCTTATGACTTGTGGAAGCTTTTTACTTGCCTGCGTCAGAACAGTAATGAGAGGATAAGAATATGATTACGAATCAGAAACTGAAAAAATCACTTGAGGAAATAAAAAATATTACTTCGTTTGATGCGATTTTATACTCAGCCAAGGGAAAGCATCTGACAGGTACGGTGGAAGAGCCGGAACATAGCGACATTTTTGTGAAGGAGTTTATAGTATCCGAAGAGGCTGTTAGGGAAAAAAACGATGCAATCGCATTTGCGGTTGAAATTGATTCAGAGCTTGAGTATGTGCTCGTAATGTTCTGCCCGTATACGAGTGAGAATCTTGTAATAGGCAGGATGGCAGTTTGTCAGCTTAGTACACTTGTGCTCGGTGAGTCAGAGCGATATGACAGAAATAATTTTATTCAGAATATTCTTCTTGGCAATATGCTCGGTTCTGATATAATAAATCGTGCCAAGAAATTACATATAGAAAACAGAAAACGAGTAGTATATGTTATAGATACCGGAAAGAACAGCAATGAGATAGCAGTTGAGCTTGTAAAGAATCTGGCAGATATCAGAAGCGGTGATTTTGTGGTGGCGATGGATGAGCATAATGTAGTGCTGGTAAAGGATGTTGAGGACATAGATTCACCAAAGCTTCAGGAAAAGCTTTCATCTATTGCAGGAAGTCTGGTTGACAATCTGCTTGCAGAGGCTATGATTAAGGTACGGGTGGGCTATGGCAATCCGACGGATGTTCTTCCAAAGATTGCAGAGTCTTATCAGGAGGCAAAAATGGCGCTTGAGGTTGGCAGGCTGTTTTACGTGGAAAAGGAAATTATGGCATATGACAGGCTGGGCATAGGAAGACTTATTTATCAGCTTCCAATGAGTCTGTGTGAGATGTTTATCCGTGAGGTTTTTGGTGATGAGGTGCCACAGATACTTGATGACGAGGAGGCAATGTCTACAATCTCCAAGTTCTTCGAGAACAATCTGAACATTTCAGAGACTGCAAGACAGCTTTATGTGCATAGAAATACGCTTGTGTACAGGCTAGAGCGTATTGAGAAGTCGATAGGTCTTGATATCAGAACCTTTGATGATGCTATGATATTTAAAATAGCTACGATGGTGTTAGCGCATATCAAGGATAGCAGGCAGGGCAGATAATATAATTATTACGCAATTTAAAGAAGTAGGAGACAAGTATGGCCAAGAAGCAAACATACGATGAGAAAAGCATAGCAATTTTAGAAGGACTTGAGGCAGTCAGAAAAAGACCGGGTATGTATATAGGAAGTGTCACAACCAAGGGACTAAACCATCTGATATATGAGATTGTGGACAACTCCGTAGATGAGCATCTGGCAGGTGCCTGTGATACCATAAGGGTAACTCTTGAGAAAAACGGTTCGTGTACGGTGGAGGATAACGGACGTGGAATACCTGTAGGTATGCATGCTAAGGGTGTATCTGCGGCGCGTGTTGTATTCTCGACACTGCACGCAGGAGGTAAATTTGACAATTCTGTATACAAGACAAGCGGAGGTCTGCACGGAGTTGGTTCGTCGGTTGTAAATGCATTATCCACATATATGGATGTGGAGATAAGCAGAGATGGCTATATCCACCATGACAGATATGAAAAGGGTGTTCCTGTTGTGGAGCTTGAAAATGGCCTGCTTCCTACTTTAGGCAAAACCAAAAAAACAGGAACAAGGATTAATTTCCTGCCGGACCCGGAGATTTTTGAGAAGACAAGATTCAAGGAAGAGGATGTAAAGAACAGACTGAAGGAGACTGCATATCTCAATCCGAAGCTTACCATCATATACGAGGACAAACGAGGCGATGAGACAGAGCATATTGAGTATCATGAGCCTGAGGGTATTATCGGTTTTGTAAAGGATTTAAATAAAAATATAGAAAAGCTGCATGATGTCATTTACTTTACAGGAGAGAGTGAGAATATAAAGGTTGAGGTGGCTTTTCAGTATACAAGCGAGTTCCATGAGAATATTCTAGGTTTTTGCAACAATATATACAATTCTGAGGGTGGAGCGCATATCACAGGCTTTAAGACTGCGTTTACAGGTATTATAAATTCATATGCCAGAGAGCTTGGTATATTAAAGGACAAGGATGCGAATTTCAACGGAGCAGATGTCAGAAACGGCATGACTGCTGTAGTGTCAGTAAAGCATCCTGACCCTAGATTCGAGGGTCAGACAAAGACAAAGCTTGACAATCAGGATGCAAACCGTGCAACTGCCAAGGTGACAAATGATGAGGTGCCGCTTTATTTTGACAAGAATCTTGAGGTCTTAAAGACGGTAATATCATGTGCTGAGAAGGCCGCAAAGATTAGAAAAGCTGAGGAGAAGGCAAAGACCAATCTGCTCACAAAGCAGAAGTTTTCCTTTGATTCAAACGGAAAGCTTGCAAATTGTGAGAGCAGGGATGCTTCTAAGTGCGAGATTTTCATAGTCGAGGGAGATTCGGCCGGAGGCTCGGCAAAGATGGCAAGAAACCGTATGTTTCAGGCAATCATGCCGATTCGAGGCAAGATTTTGAATGTTGAAAAGGCAAGTATTGATAAGGTACTGGCAAACGCTGAAATAAAGACAATGATAAATGCGTTTGGCTGCGGATTTTCGGAAGGGTATGGAAATGATTTTGATATAACAAAGCTTCGCTATGACAAAATCATCATTATGGCCGATGCCGATGTGGACGGAGCTCATATCTCCACACTGCTTTTGACTCTGTTCTTCAGGTTTATGCCTGAGCTTATTTTAGAGGGACATGTATATGTTGCCATGCCTCCGCTTTACAAGGCTATTCCGTCAAAGGGCGAGGAAAAATATTTGTATGACGATGCGGAGCTTGACAAGTACAGAAAGACACATTCAGGCAAGTTTACGTTGCAAAGATATAAGGGTCTTGGAGAGATGGATGCGGATCAGCTCTGGGATACCACACTAAATCCCGCAACAAGGATGCTAAAGCGTATTGAAATAGAGGATGGGCGCCTGGCAAATGATGTGACATCACTGCTTATGGGTAGTGATGTGCCACCGAGAAAAGAGTTCATATACGAGCATGCGCATGACGCGGAGCTTGATGTATAAGCATGACGCAGCAGCTTTTGGTTCTCAGTGGTTCTGAATAGTTAAGCAGTATTTATAATCGGAGAAAGACATGGATAGAAATATAGATAACAATGTAGACAACAATATAATTCAGACCGAATATTCGGAGCTGATGCAGAAATCATATATTGACTATGCGATGAGTGTCATTATAGCAAGAGCCCTGCCGGATGTGCGCGATGGGCTTAAGCCTGTACAAAGGCGTACACTTTATGATATGCATGAGCTGGGCATCAGGTACGACAAGCCATATAGAAAGAGTGCGCGTATAGTCGGTGATACAATGGGTAAATATCATCCGCACGGCGATTCATCAATCTATGATGCGATGGTTGTTTTGGCACAGGACTTCAAAAAGGGCATGCCGCTTATCGATGGACACGGTAATTTTGGGTCAATCGAGGGAGACGGAGCCGCTGCCATGCGTTATACTGAGGCAAGACTTCAAAAAATCACACAGGAAGCATATCTTGCTGATCTTGACAAAAATGTGGTTGATTTCATTCCAAACTACGACGAGACGGAAAAAGAGCCAGAGGTGCTTCCGGTCAAGGTGCCGAACCTTTTGATAAATGGAGCTGAGGGTATAGCAGTCGGCATGGCTACAAGCATTCCGCCACACAATTTTGGTGAGGTGGTGGACGGTGTGATTGCTTATATGAAAAATCCTGATATCACCACAGCCGAGATGATGCAGTATATAAAGGGACCTGATTTTCCGACAGGAGGCATTGTTGCAAATCAGGATGATCTTGCAGCAATATATGAGACCGGACAGGGAAAGATAAAAATCCGTGGAAGAATCGAAATAGAGAAGGGGAAGGCAGGAAAGGACAAGCTTGTCATTACGGAAATCCCATACACAATGATTGGTGCCAATATAGGAAAATTCTTAAATGATGTCTATTCACTTGTCGAGTCAAAAGCGACAACGGATATTGTGGATATAACCAACCAGTCATCGAAAGAGGGAATAAGAATTGTCTTAGAGCTTAAAAAAGGTGCTGATGTTGAGGCACTTAAGAACCTTTTGTATAAAAAGACAAAGCTGGAGGACACTTTCGGTGTAAATATGCTGGCCGTCGCAAATGGAAGACCTGAGACGCTTGGTCTTGTACCAATAATAAGGCACCATGTCAATTTCCAGTATGAGATTGCAAAAAGAAAGTATGAGACACTTCTTGCAAAGGAGCAGGAGAAAGAAGAAATACAGCAGGGACTCATAAAGGCCTGTAATGTGATAGATCTGATTATTGAAATATTAAGAGGAAGCCGTGACCAGAAAATGGCAAAGGCATGTCTCATAAACGGAGAGACAGAGGGGATTAAATTCAAGTCAAAGGCTTCAGAAGCCATGGCAGCCCAGCTTTGTTTTACTGAGCGTCAGGCAGCTGCTATCCTTGAAATGCGCCTGTACAAGTTGATTGGACTCGAAATTGAGGCTCTGATTAAGGAGCACGAGGAGACCAGGGCAAAGATTGCAGAGTACAGCGATATTTTAGAGCATCGCTCATCCATGGCAAAGGTCATTATGAAGGAGCTTAAAGCGTTCCGCAAGGAGTATGCAAGGGATAGACGCACGGAGCTTGACAATCTCGAGGAAGCTGTTGTGGTCAAAAAAGAGCTTGAGGTATCGGATGTAGTGCTGCTTATGGATCGCTTCGGCTATGTGAAGACAGTAGATACTTCAACCTATGATAGAAACAAAGATACAGCTGACGCAGAGAACAAGCTGATATTAAAGGTCAAAAATATAGATAAGCTGTGCATTTTCACAAACAACGGAAACATGCATCTTGTCAAGGTGTTAGACCTGCCTTACGGCAAATTCCGTGACAAGGGCACACCTATTGACAATGTAAGCAACTATGACAGCAGTAAGGAGGATATAGTATTTATAGCACCTCTTATGGATGTTGAAAAGCACAAGCTTATATTTGGAACGAAGTCAGCCATGATAAAGCTCGTGGATGGTGCTGAGTTTGTGGTGACACGAAAGACCTCGCAGGCCACAAAGCTCATGGATGATGATGAGCTGTTATTTGTTGACATGCTTTCAGAGAATGCTACAATGGTAATGCGTTCAAAGAAGGAGATGTTCCTTCGAATCGACTGTGGCACTATTCCTGAAAAGAAAAAGGCAGCAGTAGGTGTCAGGGGAATGAGGCTTGACAGAGAGGATGAGCTTACTGACATTTATCTGCTTTATGACCAGGAGGAAAAAGAGGTCGAGGTAAAGGGTAAGCATGTGGCGCTTCACAGGCTGCACATTGCAAACCGTGACACTAAGGGCGTGAAGAAATAATATATCGTATGACAATATAACGTAAAGCATAAACTGTGTACGGTTTTGAGTATGTATGGCCTGGAACAGTTAAATATCTGACATGAAAGGAAGCGATGAGCTTGTTGGACAAATTAAGAGAGCTTGGCATTTCAGAAAATCTGATTAAGGAAATTGAAAAGTTTCGCTCGCAGTATCCGGTGGACAAGGAGTATGAGTCAAGAATCCCCGTGCCTACACAGTTTTATTACGGAAGCGATGTGTGGGAACAGGCTATAACAGCTGTTTTGTGTGGAGAAAATCTGCTTTTAGTAGGAGAAAAGGCCACAGGAAAGAATCTTTTCGCAGAGAATCTGGCAGGTGTATTTAACAGACCACGCTGGGATGTGTCATTTCACGTAAATATGGATGCAGCATCACTTATCGGAACCGATACGTTTAGCGCCGGAGAAGTAACCTTCAGGCCGGGACCTGTGTATACAGCCGCAAAAACCGGCGGCTTTGCGGTGCTTGATGAGATAAATATGGCAAAAAGTGAGGCTATGGCAGTGCTTCATGCCACACTTGATTTCAGACGTACAATAGATGTGCCGGGCTATGACAGACTGTCGCTTCATCCGGCAACAAGATTTATTGCCACGATGAATTACGGCTATGCAGGCACAAAGGAGCTAAATGAGGCTCTTGTATCACGTTTTGCGGTAATCCGGATGCCTATGATTTCAAAAGAGAGCCTTGTGAAGCTCATAAAGGAGCATTATCCTGCAATACGTGAAGCGGGAGCGAATGAGCTTGCGGAGGTATTTCTTGAACTGCATACCAAGTGCAAAAATGGCGAAATATCGTCAAAGGCACTTGATCTGCGTGGTCTCATCGGTTCAATTGGTATGATGGAAAAGGGCTTAAATATATATACAGCTCTGGATATGGGTATAACAAACAAGAGCTTTGATGAATATGAGCAGACGCTTATCCGTGATACAATCCGTGCAAGAATCTCAAGGAAGATGAGCGGAGAGCAGCTGTTTTGTTGATATGAGCTTGTGACATATGAAGGAATGGAACATATGGAAGAACAGGATATAAAGGAAGCAAAAAGAGCAAGAAACTTCATATGGATGGCGGCCTGTGACTATGACATAGAGCCGCTTTTTCTGGCATTTGCACCTGATGGATCCGCTGATATTTATCTGAATCTGATTATTGGGCTTGAATACAAGTGGTATGAGCATGACAAGATAGATGCCTTATTCAATCAGCTGACAGGGAAAAACGCCATGCTTTATGAGGGCCTTTTATGGATAGGTTTGGAAAATGCCCTGTATGAAAAGGAGAGACAAACGAGGCCTGCCTTATATGATTTAAGGCTTGAGTACGCGAAAAAGAGCCTTGCAGGAGTCAATAAAAACAGGGAGTATTCGAGGATTGATATAATCAGAAATGCACATTGCAGAAGGATACTTGGAAAACCATCAGGTACTTTGCAAAGAGGATGAAGAGATACTGCATGCATTTTTGTTTTACACCTGATATGACAACGGATGAGATTATAGAAAAAACGCGAGAAAATCTGTGGAAGTATTTCTCGTATAAGCCGATAAAGGTGGCAAAGCCACAGGGCATATAGTTTTTTACAGAAGGTAGCAGGAGCATTTCACTCAATAGGAAAAGTCAGCACACAGTATGTCAGAGCGAATAGCTTTTATGATAAAAATATGGCCTCGGACACAGCAGCTTTGTCTATGGAGCATTCAAAGAGATATCTGCTGCAGTTTGCACTGCAGAAAGATCCAATAGAAGCGAAGCGGTATGTGACAGCCTGCTTTGGAAAAAGCATGTATTCTGACAGGCAGCAGGCCGAGATGGAGAAAAAGCTCTGTGTAGGAAATCACAAAAACTGTCACTTGCTTTTTACCAGAGGTATTTCATCGGAGAAAAAGCAGACTGTACCTGATGAGATTGACAACAAAAGAGAGCGCAGGGAAATTCTTGCATTTAAAAAAGAGACAGCCATGCAATATGACAAGAATAAAGAGCATTTTGAAAAAAACATGGCAGTGTATCAAAACAGTATAAGGAGACTTACAGAAAGCCTTAGAATGCACCTGGAGACAGCAGATGAGACATTTATGGATGCTTCAACACACGGCCGTATAAAGCCTGCGAGAGTATGGAAGACCCTGTACTTGGACAATCCGCGTGTTTTTGAGCGAAAAGATGAGGTGGAGACACCGGGCTTTTCTGTCGACATACTGATGGATGCGTCTTCTTCCAGAAAACAGATGCAGCAGAAAATAGCGGCACAGGCATATGTACTGTCAAAGAGCCTGACAAATTGTGGCATACCGGTGCAGATTTACTCATACTGCAGCATAAGAGGCTACACGGTGATGCACATTTTTTAAGGAATATGATGATTATGGTGTGGAGGATGAGCTGTTTCATTTTGTTGCGGCAGGAAATAACAGGGATGGCCTTGCTCTGCGCGCGGCATCACATCTGATGGAGCTAAGTCCAAAGCCCAGGAAGTTACTTTTCATGTTTTCGGATGCAAGTCCCCAGGATGATCAGATAGCAGGGGAGGGAGCTTTTTTATAAGGACAGGGAATACACTGATGCTCTTGCTGTTAAGGACACCGTAAATGAGGTGCAGAGGCTTAAAAACCATGGAATAGACGTAATTGGCATCTTCATGGGAAGTGCACATGACAGTGAACTTGCAACAAAGATATTCGGCAGAAGTCTCGTGAAGATAAAGAGTATCAACGAGTTTGCCGATGCTGTCGGACGCGTGTTAAATGAGATACTGACCTAGCATTTTAATTAAAAGTACAATAAATTTAAAGCAATGGAGATAATAAATGAAAGCAATATTATTTGATTTGGACGGAACGCTGATTGACTCATCAGAGGGCATCACAAAGTCGGCACAATATGCACTTTCACACTTTGGCATAGATGAGCCTGACAGAAACAGTCTGTTTTTCTTTATAGGACCGCCGCTCATAAACACATTTATGGAGCATTACGGATTTACTAAGGAGAGAGCACTTGAAGCGGTCGAAAAGTACAGAGAGCGCTATAACAAAATAGGTATATTTGAATGTTCGCTTTTTCCGGGAGTAAAGGAATGCATAGAGGCGCTTAAAGCAGCCGGATATAGGATAGGTCTTGCATCATCGAAGCCGGAAAAATCGTGTGAGCGTATTTTGGAGCATTTTGGAATACTGGATATGTTTGATGAGGTGGTCGGAGCTACATTTGACGGCAGGATAGATACAAAGGAAGAGGTGCTTAACGAGGTGATGCGCCGGTGGTCAGACATTCCAAGGGATGAGATGTGTTTAATCGGAGATACTATGTTTGATATCGAGGGAGCAAATCGTGTCAATGTGCCAAGCATAGCGGTAAGCTTTGGATTTGGAGATGTTAACGAGATGGTGAGTGCCGGTGCAAAAGCTGTGATAGATGATATAAGGCAGCTTCCTGATGTACTTTCCAGGCTTTTCGATTAGCTTTTATGAAAATGCAATGCATTGAGACCTGAGGTTATAAACAGTAGATAGGAATGGGATTTCATGAATAAGAATTTAAAATTAAGAGCGATAGTGTGGGAGATAATTGTCCCGATTGTGCTTTACTACATTGTTTTTCTGAGCGCAATGTACTTTATTTTTGCGTTTATCGGACACACAGCTTCGACATACATGATAGCGCAGATAATATCTGCAGCAATTACAATACCATTTATGTATTTTGCAAGCTATAAGCCGACACAGCAGATGTTTGTTAAAAAACCAAAGATAGGCAGGGCACTTTTTATAAATGTGCTCTGGGTGATTGTGATTACACTTTTCATTTCATTTGCGCTCAATAATATCATCACAATGTCACCGCTTATCGGGCTCTCAGAAGGATATGCCAGGGCGAATGAGAGCTTTTATGCAAGCACTCTTGTAATTGAGCTGATTGGCTCGGCAATTCTTTCTCCGATTATGGAGGAGCTCGTTTTCAGAGGCATTGTATTTGGAAATATGCGCAAAATAATGAATGTGCCACAGGCGGTATTTTTTGTCGGCGCTTTTGTTTGGGCTCATTCATTTTAATATAGTGCAGTTTGTCTATGCGTTTTTACTTGGCCTTGTGCTTGCTGCTTTTATGTATAAGTCAGGGCATGTGTATGCGGCTATGATCGGTCATATTACCGCAAATGCGTTTGCTGTTATAAGGACAGAGACCGGTATTTTGAAGTGGACTGTTGATGGCAGTATAATGGCATGGGTGGTATCTGTCATGTGCCTTGGTATTGGTGCTGTGATATTTTATTATTATGCGAAGCACACAGAAGGAACTGTTTAGCATGGAGAGAAACGGAGCACAGACAAAGTACAAGTATCGTGCAGCTTTATGAATATGAGCAATGCGATTTAGGATAGTTACCGGATGTTTATAAAAATCAGCTATACAATAAAAAGTATAGCTGATTTTTTTATAATATAAGACATGAAAAGCTACTGTAACACATACACAATTCAGACACAATTTGCTGAAACAGTGTTTTACGCCTTGCTTTATTGAAAAAAGTTTTGGAATTTGAAGCTGTAAATTGTACGTATAACCTTTTAAATAAGATAAAAATACAAATATAGTCAGAAAAATAACTTTATAATATTAAGTTATCAAATAATCAGATAATACGAGAAAAAAACTATTTACATTGAGCTTTCATCGTTGTAAAATCATAAACAGGAAATGATTCACTTCTTAATAAGTTATCCGTTAACAAATTTACACTAGGAAAGGAAGAACCTATGAGTAAACAATGGAATGAAAGCACAGCCACAGCTAAGGGATTATATGATCCTCGCTACGAGCATGATAACTGTGGAATTGGTGCAGTAGTAAATATCAAAGGTATCAAAACACATGAGACAGTCGAGAATGCTTTAAAGATTGTTGAGAACTTAAAGCACAGAGCCGGAAAAGACGCTGATGGTAAGACGGGAGACGGTGTCGGCATCCTGCTTCAGATTTCTCATAAGTTTTTTAAGAAGGTTACAAAGCCACTTGGAATAGAGCTTGGAGACGAGAGAGATTACGGTGTGGGAATGTTTTTCTTCCCTAATGATGAGTTCAAGACCATTCAGGCAAAGAAGATGCTTGAGGTTATCGTGGAGAAGGAAGACCTTGAATTTCTCGGATGGAGAGAAGTGCCTACAGAGCCTGATAAGCTTTCTAAAAAAGCCAGAGACTGTATGCCATGCATCATGCAGTGCTTTGTAAAAAGACCTGAGGATGTTGAGAAAGGACTTGAGTTTGACAGAAAGCTTTATGTTGCAAGACGTGTTTTCGAGCAGTCAAACGACAATACATATGTGGTTTCCTTCTCAAGCAGAACAATAGTATATAAGGGAATGTTCCTTGTAGAGCAGCTCAGACAGTTCTTCATGGATTTACAGGATCCTGATTATGAGTCAGCAATCGCTACAGTACATTCAAGATTCTCTACAAATACAAACCCAAGCTGGGAGAGATCTCATCCAAACAGATTTATCGTGCACAATGGTGAGATTAACACTATTCTTGGAAACTCTGACAAGATGTCAGCCCGTGAGGAGAACATGGAGTCTCCTAAGCTTAAAAAAGAGTTCCAGAAGGTTTTGCCGGTTATCAATGCGGCAGGATCTGACTCAGCGATGCTTGATAATGCGCTTGAATTCCTGGTAATGAGTGGCATGGAGCTTCCACTTGCCGTTATGATAATGATTCCTGAGCCATGGGCAAACAATTCAATCATGACTCAGAAGAAGAAGGATTTCTACCAGTATTACGCTACAATGATGGAGCCATGGGATGGTCCGGCTTCAATCGTATTCTCAGATGGTGATTTAGTCGGAGCTGTGCTTGACAGAAACGGACTTCGTCCATCACGTTACTATGTGACAGATGATGATTATCTTATCCTTTCATCTGAGGTCGGAGTGCTTGAGATTGACCCTACAAAGATTGTGAAAAAGGATCGTCTCCGTCCGGGAAAGATGCTCCTTGTGGATACTGTTGCAGGAAAAATCATAGATGATGATGAGCTCAAGGAGAGATATGCAGACAAGCAGCCTTATGGTGAGTGGATTGACAGATACATGGTAAATCTTAAGGATTTAAAGATTCCTAACCAGAGAGTACCTGAGTATACAAAGGAAGAGCGCCAGAGAATGCAGAGAGCCTTCGGTTACACATATGAGTCACTCAAGGATTCAATCCTTCCTATGGCTAAAAATGGTGTTGAGGGCACAGCGGCCATGGGTACTGATACACCGCTTGCAGCTTTATCCGGTAACAGGGAGCCGTTATTCAACTACTTTAAGCAGCGCTTCGCACAGGTAACAAACCCGCCTATCGATTCAATCCGTGAGGAGGTTGTCACATCAACCACACTCTATATCGGTGAGGCCGGAAACGTGCTTGAGGAGAAGCCGGAAAACTGCCGTGTACTTAAGATTAACAACCCGATCCTTACAAACACCGACCTTATGAAGATTAAGAATTTAAAGGCAGATGGCTTTAAGGTAGAGGTTTTACCTATTATATATTACAAGAACACAAGTCTTGAGAAAGCTGTAGACAGACTTTATATAGAGGCTGACCGTGCATACAGGGACGGAGCCAACATTATTATCCTTTCAGACAGGGGCGTTGATGAGAACCACGTTGCAATTCCTTCACTGCTTGCAGTTGCTGCATTGCAGCAGTATCTTGTAAAGACAAAAAAGAGAACATCGCTTTCGCTCATTCTTGAGTCAGGAGAGCCGAGAGAGGTTCATCATTTTGCTACACTGCTTGGCTTTGGTGCAAGTGCAATCAACCCTTATCTGGCACAGGATACAGTTAAGCAGCTTGTTGACGAGCATATGCTTGACAAGGATTATTATGCAGCAATCGATGATTACAACCATGCAATCATCACAGGTATCGTAAAAATTGCAGCAAAGATGGGTATTTCAACCATCCAGTCATATCAGGGCTCAAAGATTTTTGAGGCAATCGGTATTGACAAGAGTGTTATTGACAAGTATTTCACAAATACAGTAAGCCGTATCGGTGGAATTACATTACAGGATATCGAGAACGATGTGAATGAGCTTCACTCTGCGGCCTACGATCCGCTCGGACTTGAGACAGATGTTACACTTGACAGCAAGGGCAGACACAAGATGAGAAGCGGAGCTGATGACCATCTGTACAATCCGGCTACAATCCATCTTCTCCAGCAGTCGACACAGCGCGGTGACTACAATATGTTCAAGCAGTACACAGCACTTGTGGACGAGGAAGAGAAAAATACAAACATCCGTGGACTCATGGATTTCAACTATCCTAAGAAGGGTGTCAAGCTCGAGGAGGTTGAGAGCGTTGACTCAATTGTGACACGTTTCAAGACAGGTGCTATGTCATACGGATCTATTTCCAAGGAAGCACATGAGACACTTGCAATTGCCATGAACCATCTGCACGGAAAATCAAATACCGGTGAGGGTGGAGAGGACAAGGATCGTCTCACAATCGGAAAAGACGGAAAGAACCGCTGTTCAGCAATCAAGCAGGTTGCTTCAGGACGTTTTGGTGTCACAAGCAGATACTTAACAAGCGCACAGGAGATTCAGATTAAGATGGCACAGGGCGCTAAGCCGGGCGAGGGCGGACACTTACCTGGAAAGAAGGTTTATCCTTGGATTGCAAAGACAAGACTTTCAACACCGGGTGTTGCACTCATCTCTCCACCACCACACCACGATATTTATTCTATCGAGGATTTGGAGCAGCTTATATTCGACTTAAAGAATGCAAACAGAGATGCAAGAATCTCAGTCAAGCTCGTTTCTGAGGCCGGTGTAGGAACTGTTGCGGCAGGCGTTGCAAAGGCCGGAGCACAGGTAGTGCTTATCTCAGGCTACGACGGAGGAACAGGAGCCGCACCTAGCAGCTCAATCCACAATGCGGGACTTCCATGGGAGCTTGGACTTGCAGAGACACACCAGACTCTTCTTATGAATGGTCTTAGAAATAAAGTAAGAATTGAGACAGACGGTAAGCTGATGAGTGGCCGTGATGTGGCAATAGCAGCGTGTCTTGGAGCCGAGGAATTCGGTTTTGCGACAGCTCCGCTTGTAACAATGGGCTGTGTAATGATGAGAGTATGTAACTTAGATACATGTCCGGCAGGAATTGCTACACAAAACCCTGAGCTTCGTAAGCGCTTTGCAGGAAAGCCGGAGTACGTTGAGAACTTCATGCGTTTCATCGCTGAAGAGCTTCGTGAGTATATGGCAAAGCTTGGCGTAAAGACAGTGGATGAGCTCGTTGGACGTGGAGATCTCTTAAAGAAGCGTGATAATCTAAGCGAGAAACAGTCAAAGATTGACCTTGACTGCATACTTAATAATCCGTTTGACGGCAAAAAGCAGAGTGTTATCTTCGATCCTAAGCAGGTATATGACTTTGAGCTTTCAAAGACAAAGGATATGACTGAGATCATGACACAGCTTAAGAGCGCACTTGAGAGCGGACAAAAGCGCGCGATTGAGATTGAGGTAACAAATACAAACAGATCTCTCGGAACAATATTTGGTTCTGAGATTACAAAGAAATATGACGATACGCTGGATGAAGACACGTTTGTTATCAAGTGTAACGGTGCAGGCGGACAGAGCTTTGGAGCATTTATCCCTAAGGGACTTACACTTGAGCTTGTCGGAGATTCAAATGATTACTTCGGAAAGGGTCTTTCAGGTGGAAAGCTCATCGTATATCCACCTGCAGGAGTCAAGTTTGAGAAGGATGATAATATCATCATCGGAAACGTAGCACTTTACGGAGCTACAAGCGGTAAGGCCTTCATAAACGGTGTTGCCGGTGAGCGTTTCTGCGTAAGAAATTCCGGTGCAACAGCAGTAGTTGAGGGTGTCGGCGATCATGGCTGTGAGTACATGACAGGTGGCCGCGTAGTTATCCTTGGAAAGACCGGAAAAAACTTTGCAGCAGGTATGAGCGGTGGAATAGCATATGTGCTTGATGAGGACAATGACCTTTACATGAGAACCAACAAGCAGATGGTATTTACTGAGGAGGTCTCAAACAAGTACGATGTATTAGAACTTAAGGAAATGATAAAAGAGCATGTAACACTTACAAACTCAGAAAAGGGTAAGGAAATCCTTGATCATTTCAGTGAGTATCTTCCTAAGTTCAAGAAGGTTATTCCTTACGATTACAACCGTATGCAGATGGCTATTGTACAGATGGAAGAAAAGGGTCTTAACGCAGAGCAGGCACAGATTGAGGCATTTTATGCCAGCACAAGAGGCTAAGGAGGACGCAGATAATGGGAAAACCAACAGGATTTATGGAATATGACAGATGCGAAGCAGCGTCTGTAGAGCCAAAGGAGCGTATTAAGAACTTTAACGAGTTCCATGTGTTCCTTTCAAAAGAAAATCAGCAGAAACAGGCTGCCCGTTGTATGGACTGCGGAGTTCCTTTCTGCCAGTCGGGAATGACAATAGCAGGCATGACATCAGGCTGTCCTCTGCACAACCTGGTTCCGGAGTGGAACGACCTTGTATATACCGGAAACTGGGAGCAGGCATATAATCGTCTGCACAAGACCAATAATTTCCCTGAGTTTACATCAAGAGTCTGCCCGGCACTGTGCGAGAAGGCATGTACATGTGGACACTGGGGCAGTCCGGTGTCAGTCAGGGACAATGAGCATGGTGTAATAGAGACTGCATATGCAAACGGATATGCAGCTCCAAAGCCACCAAAGGTCAGAACCGGCAAGAAGGTGGCAATCATTGGTTCGGGTCCTTCAGGACTTGCGGCAGCAGACCAGCTTAACCAGAGAGGCCATGAGGTTACAGTATATGAGAGAGAGGACCGCGTCGGTGGCCTGCTCATGTATGGTATTCCAAATATGAAGCTTGATAAGAGCATTATTGACAGAAAAGTTAATATAATGAAGGAAGAGGGCATTCATTTTGTCACGGGCTGTGATGTCGGAAAGGATATAAAGCCGGCAGAGCTTTACAAGAAGTATGACAGGGTAATTCTTTGCTGTGGTGCCAAAAATCCAAGAGACATAAAGGCAGACGGAAGAGATGCAAAGGGTATTTACTTTGCTGTTGATTACCTTACCCAGAATACAAAGAGTCTTTTGAACTCTAACCTGACAGATGGCAAGTTTGTATCTGCAAAGGGCAAAAATGTGGTCATTATCGGTGGCGGTGACACAGGAAACGACTGTGTCGGAACGGCAATCCGTCAGGGCGCCAAATCAGTCACACAGCTTGAGATGATGCCTTGTCCACCTACAGAGCGTGCCGCAAACAATCCGTGGCCACAGTGGCCAAAGGTCTTAAAAACAGACTACGGCCAGGAGGAAGCCATTGCAGTATTCGGACATGACCCACGTATCTATAAGACAACCGTAAAAGAGTTCCACAAGGACAAAAACGGCAACCTAAAGGAGCTTACAATTGTAAGTCTTGAGAGTAAAAAGGACGAGAAGACAGGCAGATTCATGATGGTTCCGGTAGAGGGATCAGAGAAAAAGCTTCCGGCAGAGCTTGTGCTTATAGCAGCGGGCTTCCTTGGAACAGAAAGCTATGTGGCAAAGGCATTTGGTGTAGAGCTCAATGCAAGAACAAACGTAAGTACACAGGAAGGACATTACGCTACAAACGTAAAAACGTATACGTGGCAGGTGATAACCACCGTGGACAGTCCCTTGTAGTATGGGCTATCAGAGAGGGACGTGAGGCTGCAAGAGAGGTTGATGAGAGTCTCATGGGATATTCATATCTCTCAGTACAGTAACAAATTATTATAGCAATTCTCCTTAATAAATTTTATTTCATACATTTTATAGCAAAATCCCGGTGCATTGCACCGGGATTTTTGACATACAAAATTACTGCTTTTTAGAGGTGCGGGTACTGTGGATAAACTGATTGAAATTTGATTTATAAGATGTTAAGATAGCAGTGTTTGACATGATAATAATAATATTAGGAGCAGCAAATGAGTAAAACAGTATTTTTTGACATAGACGGAACAATATGGGACGATGACATGGTAATTCCTGAAAGCACCCTAGAGGCTGTGGCAGCCCTCAAGGCAAACGGACATCTGGCATTTATATGTACAGGACGTGCCAGAGCCAGTGTGAGGTCAGAGAAGCTATTAAATATGGGTTTTGATGGAATAATTGCGGCATGTGGCAACTATATTGAAATGGATGGCAAAGTAATATACGAAAATGACCTGAGCGCAGATATGGTACAAAAGGTCATAAGGGTGCTTTCTGAGTGTAAAATGCCTGTAGTGCTTGAGGGCTCCACAGACTACTGGATAGATGACGAGGGCTTTGAGAATGATCCGTATGTGGATTACCTTTTTGAGTCACTTGGTGAGCATGCACATATAATAAGAGGATATGACGGCGAGATAAGAATTAATAAATTCTCCGCTGACGTGATAGATGGTACTGATTATGAACGTGTGAAGGCAGAGTTTGCCGATGATTTTCTGATACTCGAGCATGTGGAAAATGTAGTGGAGTTCGTGCCGAAGGGAACCTCAAAGGCAACCGGCATCAAATGGCTGTGCAATCATCTGGATATCCCGCTTGATGAAACCTATGCGATAGGCGACAGTGTAAATGACCTTGAAATGCTTGAGAGTGTAGGACATGGAATCGCGATGGGCAACTCAATGCCACCGGTTAAAGAAATTGCGGAATATGTCACATCGGATATTTCAGATGATGGAGTTAAAAATGCGTTAAAGCATTACGGATTGATATAGAAAATGTAAAATAAATATTAAAATGAAATATCACTGTTGACATTGAAATGCAATAGTGATATTTTATTTACAGAAAGAAATTAGCACTCGAAAGAAATGAGTGCTAACAGAGATAAAAGGAGGCAATACAATGAAATTAGTTCCATTATCAGACAGAGTAGTATTAAAGCAGTTAGAAGCAGAGGAAACAACAAAATCGGGAATCATCCTTACAAGTTCAGCACAGGAGAAGCCACAGGAGGCTGAGGTTATCGCAGTAGGACCTGGCGGAATGGTTGACGGCAAGGAAGTTAAGATGCAGGTAACAGTCGGACAGAAGGTTATTTATTCTAAATACGCAGGCACAGAGGTTAAGCTTGACGGAGAAGAGTACATCATCGTTAGACAGAATGATATTCTTGCAGTAGTAGAGTAAGATTAATTTACGGATAGAAGCTAAAGATCCGGTACGTTTTACATATCCGGTCATAGCTGCTTACATTTTGGAATTAAATATCAAATATATAAATAGAAAGGTCGTATAAATCATGGCAAAGGAAATTAAATATGGCTCAGAAGCCAGAGCAGCACTTGGAGCTGGAGTAGATAAATTAGCAAATACAGTCAGAGTAACACTTGGACCAAAAGGAAGAAACGTAGTACTTGACAAATCATACGGTGCACCACTCATCACAAACGATGGTGTTACAATCGCAAAAGAGATTGAGCTTGAGGATGCTTTCGAGAACATGGGAGCACAGCTTGTCAAGGAAGTTGCCACAAAGACAAATGATGTAGCAGGAGACGGAACAACAACAGCTACAGTTCTTACACAGGCAATGGTTCAGGAAGGAATGAAGAACCTTGAGGCAGGAGCAAACCCAATCGTGCTTCGTCGTGGTATGAAGAAGGCAACAGACAAAGCTGTTGAGGCACTTAAGGATATGAGCCAGAAGGTTAAGGGCAAAGAGCAGATAGCTAAGGTTGCAGCTATCTCAGCAGGAGATGAGGAAGTTGGCAATCTCGTAGCAGACGCTATGGAAAAGGTTACAAACGATGGTGTTATCACAATTGAAGAGTCAAAGACAATGCAGACAGAGCTTGACCTTGTAGAAGGTATGCAGTTCGACAGAGGATATCTCTCAGCATATATGTGCACAGATATGGATAAGATGGAAGCAGTACTTGATGATCCGTATATCCTTATTACTGACAAGAAGATTTCCAACATCCAGGATATTCTTCCATTACTTGAGAAGATTGTTCAGGCCGGTGCAAGACTTCTTATCATCGCTGAGGATGTTGAGGGCGAGGCTCTTACAACACTTATCGTTAATAAGCTTCGTGGTACATTCAATGTAGTAGCTGTAAAGGCTCCTGGATATGGTGACAGAAGAAAAGCAATGCTTGAGGATATCGCAATCCTTACAGGTGGTCAGGTAATCAGCTCAGATCTTGGACTTGAGCTCAAGGATACAACAATCGATATGCTTGGCCGTGCTAAGTCAGTTAAGGTTCAGAAGGAGAACACAGTCATCGTTGACGGTGCCGGAGACAAGGATGCTATCGCAGGCAGAGTAAGCCAGATCCGTGGTCAGATTGATGAGACAACATCTGAGTTTGATAAAGAAAAATTACAGGAGCGTCTTGCCAAGATGGCAGGCGGTGTAGCAGTTATCCGTGTAGGTGCTGCAACAGAGACAGAGATGAAAGAGGCTAAGCTTCGTATGGAGGATGCCCTTAACGCTACAAGAGCAGCAGTTGAAGAGGGAATCATCGCAGGTGGTGGATCAGCATATATCCATGCATCAAAGAAGGTTGCAGAGCTTGTTGATACACTTGAGGGAGATGAGAAGACAGGTGCAAAGGTTATCCTTAAAGCACTCGAGGCTCCACTTTACTATATCGCTGCAAATGCAGGACTTGAAGGTGCAGTAATCATCAACAAGGTAAAGGAGTCAGCTCCGGGAACAGGCTTCAACGCAGCTACAGAAGAGTATGTAGATATGGTTGATAATGGAATCCTTGATCCTGTTAAGGTTACAAGAAGTGCATTACAGAATGCAACATCAGTAGCTTCAACACTCCTCACAACAGAGTCAGCAGTAGCTACAATCAAAGAGGACACTCCAGCAATGCCAGCCGGAGCCGGCGCCGGAATGGGCATGATGTAATCGTAGACAATGAGGAAAAAAGAAACCCGTGGTCACACTCGTGTGAACCGCGGGTTTTCTTTTTGACGAATGTCCGGATATGAGCAAGTAGCACGCAAGTGCGGATTGCGAATATACGGAGGCTGGTGTAAGCCAGCCGTGTCTACGATGTAGGTAAGAAAACGCCATAAGCTCGCTTGCCTCTGATTTTTTATTTGACGAATGTCCGGATATGAGCAAGTAGCACGCAAGTGCGGACCACGAATATACGGAGGCTGGTGTAAGCCAGCCGTGTCTACTATGTAGGTAAAATAACGCCACTGTCCATCAAAAACTTCTTTTCAAACAATTACACCTATGGTATAATGAGCGGTGTTGGAAAAAATACGACAACGAATATTTATATCGGAGTGAGAATTAATGAGTAAGGTTATAGTAGTTACCGATTCAAACAGCGGTATCACACCTGACGAGGCAAAGAAGCTTGGAGTTGAGGTGATTCCAATGCCTTTTTACATCGATGAGCAGATGTATTATGAGAATATCGATCTGACGCAGGAGCAGTTCTATGAGAAGCTTACGGCAGGCGGCGATATCAAGACATCTATGCCTTTGGTTGGTGATGTAACAGATAAATGGGATGAGTTTTTAAAGGAAAATGATGAGATTGTATACATTCCAATGTCATCAGGTCTTTCAAGCTCATGTGAGACAGCATATATGCTCTCGCAGGATTATGACGGCAAAGTGCAGGTAGTCAATAATCAGAGAATATCAGTTACAATGCGTCAGTCGGTTATAGATGCGAAGAACCTGGCAGAAGCAGGAAAAAATGCAGCTGAGATAAAGCAGATATTAGAGGATGCAAAGTTTGAGTCTTCCATATATATCATGGTAGATACTCTTAACTATCTCAAAAAGGGTGGTAGAATCACGCCAGCAGCGGCAGCTCTTGGCACACTTTTAAAGCTTAAACCGGTGCTTCAGATTCAGGGTGAGAAGCTTGATGCATTTGCAAAGGCACGTACCGTAAAGCAGGCAAAGAGCATCATGATAGATGCCATGAAGTCGGATTTTGAGAAGCGCTTCAATAATCCGGATGGCAGCCAGATAAATCTTGAAATGGCATACACGCATGATATTGCAGCAGCTGAGGCATTTAAGGAAGAGGTTCAGGCAGCATTTCCAAATAACGAGATAGTCATGAATCCGCTTTCACTTTCGGTCTCATGCCATATAGGACCCGGAGCGCTTGCAATAGCCTGCTCTAAGAAGATAGAGTATTGTAATAAATAATTATTAATAGTTACAAAGCATAATAAATATACCACTAAAATCAAGCAGTAACATGGCACAATGTGTCGTGTCAGAAAATACAAGGGAGGCATGTAAAATGTCAAAGGTAGATGTAGTAATAGGATGTTTCTATGGTGATGAAGGAAAAGGTAAGGTAATTGATTACCTTGCAGCAGACGCTGATGTAGCAGTAAGATGCACAGGCGGAGACAACGCCGGTCACACAATCAAAGCAAACGGTGTTAAATATGCAATGCACCTTATTCCGTCAGGTCTCTTATCAGGACATACAATCGGAGTGATCGGAAACGGAGTAGTTTTAAATCCGCAGGTTCTTTTAGAGGAAATCAACAACCTGAAGGAGCACGGATATGATGTAGATAAATACTTAAAAATCAGTGACAAAACGCATGTCATTTTCCCATATCACAGTAAGCTTGATGTAGCGCTTGAGAAGGTGAGAAAGGCAAAGAAAATCGGTACTACAGGAAAGGGTATCGGACCTTCATACTGCGATAAGTATGAGAGAAGCGGAATCAGAATGGAGGATTTATACGCACCTGATTTCAAGGAGCGCCTTAAGGAGCAGACAGAGCTCAAGCTTGCACTTCTTAAGGTATATGATCCTGAGACTGATTATACAAAGGAGCTTGATTTCGACAAGATGTTTGCAGAGTACAGTGACTATGCAGCACAGCTTGAGCCATATGTATGTGATACAATCACACTCTTACACAAGGCACTTGAGGATGACAAAAAGGTGGTTGTTGAGGGAGCACAGGCTACACTCCTTGACATCGACTTTGGTTCATATCCATATGTTACATCATCAAATCCTACAATCGGTGGCATCCTTACAGGAACAGGTCTTTCTGCTTCAGATATCGGAAATGTATACGGTGTCATCAAGGCATACTCAAGCCGTGTAGGTGAGGGACCATATGTGACAGAGCTTCTTGACGCAACCGGAGACAAAATCCGTGAGCTCGGACATGAGTACGGCACCACAACAGGCCGCCCGAGAAGATGCGGATGGTTAGACCTTGTCACCTTAAAATATGCCAAGCGTCTTAACGGACTTACAGCACTTTCTGTAAACCATCTCGACACAATCGGCAAGTTTGATACAATAAAAGTCTGCATCGGCTACGATGTAAACGGTGAGGTAACAGAGGACTTTACCACAAATCTCAAGGTTTTAAACAACGCAAAGCCTGTATATGAGGAGCTAAAAGGTGGCTGGGGAGATGAAATTGCAAGCTGTAAGACTTTCGAGGAGCTTCCTGAGAATGCACAGAAATACATCAGTTTCATAGAGAAATACATCGGAGTACCTGTTAAGTTCATCGGAACAGGTGCTGAAAGAGAAGCTATGATTGTGCGCGCAGACAATTAGTACCCAGACAATTAGTACAGCTAAAATATCATAGTATTAAAATTATAAATAATGTACAAAAGAGTGTTCAGAATTCACAAATTGAACACTCATTTTTTTATACTCTAATATCATAACAATTTAGTAGGAGGAGTATTACTGTGATAGAAATTAGTAATCTCGTAAAGAAATATGGCGACCATATGGTCGTAGATCATCTTTCGCTGACTGTTGAGCCGGGAAAGATATACGGACTTTTGGGACCAAACGGCGCCGGAAAGTCAACCACCATGAATATTGTTACCGGATATATCGGTGCTGATGGTGGAACAGTAAAGATAAACGGCTATGATATATTTGCACAGCCTGAGGAGGCAAAAAAATGTATCGGATACCTGCCGGAGATACCACCGCTTTATGTGGATATGACGGTATATGAGTATCTCAAATTTGTGGCAGAGCTCAAAAAGCTCGACAGGAAAAAGAGAAAAGAAATGATAGCAGATGCCATGGACATGACCGGCATCACGGAGGTGAAAAACCGTCTCATAAAGAACCTTTCCAAGGGCTACAGACAAAGAGTGGGCTTCGCCCAGGCACTTCTTGGCTACCCGGAAATCATCATACTGGATGAGCCTACAGTGGGACTTGATCCAAAGCAGATAATAGAGATTCGTGAGCTTTTATTAAAAAGCTTGGAGAAAATCATACGGTGATACTTAGCTCGCATATATTAAGTGAGATAAGTGCGGTGTGTGATCATGTGTTTATCATATCAAAGGGTAAGCTTGTAGCAAGTGATGCCACAGAGAACCTGATTAATCTCATGTCAAAGAACCAGGAAATTAACCTTGTCCTCAAATCAGATGAGATTGGTGCAAGAGAAATGCTTGAGAAGATAGTAAATGTTGATAAGGTAACATTTGAAAAGTCTGAGGAAGAGAAAACAGTGAAGGCTATGGTTATAGCAAAAGCAAACTGCGATATACGTGAGGAAATATTTGAGCTTGCAAGTGCAATGCATATGCCAATCCTTGAGATGCATACTGTTGTGAAGTCACTCGAGGATGTATTCCTTGAGCTTACAGGGGAAGGAGATGAGAAATAATGCTTGCAATATTTAAAAGAGAATTCAAATCATATTTCCAAAACGTTATAGGATGGCTGTTTGTTGCAGCACTTCTTGCAGTGTATGGCCTATATTTTTATGTATACAATCTGAAAAACGGTTATCCGTATATCTCATATGATTTAAAGGGAATCGGTTTTATTATGATGATTGCAGTGCCAATCCTCACGATGAGATCGCTTTCTGATGAGAGAAAGACAAAGACAGATCAGCTAATGCTGACATCGCCTGTATCTGTCGGAAGGATTGTAGCAGGAAAATATTTAGCGATGGCAGCAGTATACACCATAGACATAGCACTTTTTGCACTTTCACCGCTCGTGCTGTCAATTTACGGCAAGGTTGCGCTCAGTGAAGCGTATGTGGCTTTGTTCGGCTACTGGCTTTACGGTTTATCATGCATCGCCGTGGGACTTTTTATATCGTCCATATCTGAGAGTGTGATAATATCTGCAATACTTACATTTGCGGCATTATTCCTCTCATACATGATGCAGTCCATCACAGGGCTCATATCGTCAAGTGGGAATCTGCTCACAAAGGTGCTTAATTGCTTTGATTTGTACACACCATTTGAGAATTTTGTGAGTGGCTGCTTTAGTGTCACATCGGCAGCTTATTATGTGACGGTTACTTTGCTTTTATGTTTCTTGACGACTCAATCTATCCAGAAGAGAAGATGGGCATTTTCAAAGAAGATGATAGGCACAGGGGCATTTTCAGCAGGAATGATTGTCATAATGTGTGCAATCTGTGTGGTTGTAAATCTTGTCGTGACAACGCTTCCTGCTAAGTACACATCAATTGACTGTTCGGCTACAAAGCTGTACTCGCTCACAAATGATACAAAGGACAGGGTAAGTAAGCTCGATGAGGATATCACAATCTATGTTTTAAATTCCAAGAAATCAAAGGATGCAAAGATAGATGAGACAATCAACAGATACAAGGATCTTTCGAGTCATATAAAGGTAAAATATGTAGACCCGGCGACAAGCCCGAAGTTTTATCAGGATTACACAGACACGACACCTACCACAAACAGCCTTATCATCGAGAGCCAAAAAACCCGTTTCAAAGGTGATTGATTACAATGATATATATGAATATGACAGCTCATCATATTATTACGGATACCAGTCGCAGTCTAGCATCACAGGCTATGATGCCGAGGGACAGATTACAAGTGCCATAGAGTATGTCACAATGGATGCAGATGAGTTCCCGGTCATTTATCAGATAACCGGACACAATGAAACGGAAATAGGAAGCAATTTCCAGAATGTTGTAAGCAAGGCAAATGCAAATCTTAAGAGTTTAGAGCTCTTTAACGAGGAAAAGGTGCCGGAGGATGCAACAGCCATTATCATTAATTCTCCGACTGTTGATTTCAACGAGGAAGACGCACAGAAGGTGATTGATTATTTAAATGGCGGTGGAAAGGCACTGATTGTCGGCTGCTACGCATATAATGACGAGCTTACAAACTTTAACAAGATACTTGCGGCTTACAATGTCAGCTTCAAGACCGGTGTGGTAGCTGAAAATGACAGCTCAAAATATTATCAGAATCCTCTCTACCTGCTTCCAACGGTTGAGACGACAGATTACACCTCAGATGCAACAGACGGATATGTATTCCTGGCAGGAAGCTGTGCAATCAGTTATCCTGAGGATACAGATGATGTGACATATACAAAGCTGCTTTCTACATCAGACAGTGCAGTTTTAAAGAAGGACTGGAAGAATATCACCACATCGAAGGCAGAGGATGCAGATGAGAACGGACCGTTTACTACAGGTCTTGCTGTAAATGATTCAAGCACCGGCGCATCGATTGTTGTGTTTGGTACGCCTTATGTGGTTGATGATTCATATGACAATGCCGTTTCCGGCAACAATGCAGACATGTTCAAGGATGTTATCACATCAATGACCGGAAATGTTGAGCTTGCATCAAGTGTGATACCGGTGAAGGATTACACCTTAAGCAATATCACTATAAATACGCTGCAGGCGGTTATTACGGGACTTATCATAATGATAGCTGTACCAATACTGCTTATTATCATAGGAATCGTTGTATGGGCAATGAGGAGAAAGAAGTAGATTACAGGTAAACGCGTATAAGAAATAGGAGAAAAAATGAATGAATAAGCAGAAACGCACATTTGTGATACTTGCGATAGTTCTGGCAGCCTGTCTGGCAGGCTACCTGGGGCTTCTAAATTACAATAAATATAAAAGTGACGATGATTCGGAGAGCGAAAGAGACAGTGTTGAGGCACTTTCGCTCGACTCATCGGATGTTAAATCACTCTCATTTCTGATTGACGGCCAGAAGTATAGCTTCAGCCGTATAAAGTCAGATGGCACATCCGATGAGACCGAGTCAACGGAGTCTGAGAAAACAGACACAGAATCAGAGTCTTCTGATTCAGATGATGACGAGCAGTGGGTCTGCGATAATGATACCTCTCTTAAAATCAATACAAGCAAGGTCACATCACTGCTTGGAAACGCAACAAGCATCACTGCTTCAAAGAAATTTGATTCAGATGCGGATACATCTGATTTTGGCCTGGATGAACCACAGAATGTCGTAAAGCTAAGCACTGCTGACAAGACATATACCATTACAATCGGTGAGAAAAACGCTATGCTTGGTGAGTACTATATCAAGGTAAATGATGATGTATATCTTTCAAGTACCACAATCCTTGGAACGATTCCGGATTCTATAGATGATATGATTGCAACTAAAGACAGTGAGAGTACTGAGACTGAAAGTGAGTAGTAATGGATTAATAGTTTAAAAATGATAACTTTAAGAAATAGTTCATCTTTTTTTTATGAAATATGTATTGAAATCGTGCTGATGTTGTACCATTATAATGATTAAAGGGTCAAAATGTATCATTATTATGATGTAGAATAATGAGGGAAAACGGTGAATAGCATGAATCAGATGAACAAAGACAGCAACAGAATAAATATCACGGGCCTTACCGATGAAGAGGTAAGGCAGAGAGTGGAGGAAGGACTTACCAACAGGGCTGATATATCTACAGACAAGACGACAAAGGAAATTGTGATTTCAAACGTTTTCACATATTTTAACCTTATATTTCTTGTCATAACGATACTTCTCATAATGGTAGGTTCTTTCAGAAACCTGACATTTCTGCCTATAATTATTGGAAATACGGTAATCGGAATCGTTCAGGAGATTCGAGCAAAAAAGACTCTTGAAAAAATGAGTTTACTGAATGCTCCGCATGCGGATGTCATCAGAAACGGCAGCGTAAAGCAGATTAGTACGGATGAACTTGTAAAGGACGATGTGATTTTACTTACCGCAGGAAAGCAGATTTGTGCGGATGCGGTTGTGATATCCGGAAATATACAGGTAAATGAATCACTGCTCACAGGTGAGGCCGATGAGGTAGAAAAGACAGAGGGCAGCACTCTCATGTCGGGAAGCTTTGTTGTATCGGGAGAGTGCTATGCACGGCTTGAAAAGGTCGGTAATGAATCATATATCTCAAGGCTGAGCCTTGAGGCAAAATCAATGGGTGACAAGGAGCAGTCAGAGATGATACGCTCCATTAATTTGATCGTCAAATGGGTTGGCATAGTTATTATTCCGATTGGGCTTATATTGTTCTGGCAGAGTCATTTTGTGAATGGTGAGTCTATCACAAAGAGTGTTACATCGACAGTTGCAGCGATTATAGGAATGATACCGGAGGGCTTGTATCTGCTGACCACAGTGGCGCTTGCCTTAAGCACTATGAAGCTTGCAAGGAAAAAGGTTTTGCTTCATGATATGAAAAGTATTGAGACGCTTGCGCGTGTGGATGTGCTTTGTGTGGATAAAACGGGCACAATTACTGAGCCTGATATGAAGCTTAAGGAAATTTTTCTCTGTAAAAACAGTGGAGCAGATGGCACACAGACAGCTTTGACATTAGATGAGCTTAAAAGTCTTATTTTAGATTATGCAAATGCTTCGGTTGACAACAATGCGACTATGCTCGCACTAAAAGCATATGCAGCGGAAGCTTTGACAAATAATACATCTGCACTGCATCGTACAGCGGTTTCACAGCAGGCATTTTCGTCGAGCCTCAAGTATGGCAGCGTTACTTTTTCTGACGGAACTTATCTGCTCGGAGCGCCGGAGTTTATCATGCACGAAGACTTTGCGCGCATTGAGGAAGAAATCATACCGTACGCTGACAAAGGCGACAGAGTACTTTTATTTGCAAGGTACAATGGGGAGAACGTGGAGAATGGCATAAATGGCAGTGTTACTCCGCTTGGATTTGTGGCACTTGCCAATCCTATCAGAGCAAATGCAGTAAAGACCTTTGAGTATTTCAAGAGTCAGGGTGTTGCGATAAAGGTTATTTCAGGTGACAATCCGCGTACTGTTTCAAGGATTGCCATACAGGCAGGAATAGAAAGTGCAGAAAGCTTTGTTGATGCGGCAACACTCGATACTGAGGATAAAATAGCCGATGCAGTGAATAAATATACTGTATTCGGACGAGTGACACCAAAGCAGAAGAAACAGCTTGTAAAGGCTTTACAGGCTAAAGGTCATACGGTTGCGATGACCGGAGACGGAGTCAACGATATACTTGCCATGAAGGATGCCGACTGCAGTGTGGCTATGGCATCGGGAAGTGAGGCGGCAGCCCAGGCAGCCCAGGTTGTCCTTTTGGACTCTGACTTTGCACACATGCCGGATGTGGTGTATGAGGGCCGCAGGGTGGTAAACAATATCCAGCGCTCAGCAAGCCTGTTTCTTGTGAAAAATATATTCTCGCTGTTACTTTCACTGTTTTCGGTTATCCTTATGGTTACGTATCCGCTTGAGCCGGCACAGGTATCGCTCATCAGTATGTTTACCATAGGAGTACCGGGATTCTTATTGGCACTGGAGCAGAATAAGGACAGGATAAAGGGGCACTTTATCACCAATGTCATGCTAAAGGCACTGCCGGGTGGACTTACGGATGTAATAGCTGTCGGAGCGCTTGTCGTATGCGGAGAAGTATTTTGTATATCAGATGCAAGCATAGGAACGATAGCGACGCTTGTACTTTCGGTAGTGGGCTTTATGATTCTCTTTAAAATCAGTGAGCCGCTAAATGGAATGAAATATGCTGTTATTATCGGAAATATAGCAGGTCTGGTATTTTCGGGTTTCTTCTTAAAGAAACTGTTTGCACTGACAGATTTGTCAAATATATGTATTCTTCTCATGATAGTGTTTGGCTTTGCGGCTGAGTCACTGTTTAGGAATCTGACACTTCTGGTTGAGAAACTGAGAGGCTCATATGAGAAAAAGAAGGGCTTCAATGTCTGATATTAAAAATCTGCATGGCACCATAGGTGTGTGGCAGCTTAGGACCAGGGGCCTTTCTTGATGGGCACGACAGATTTTTACAGTTCGCGCAGGTATTACAGAGCTCTTTGATATTTTTCTGCTTTTGTGAGTCAAGCTTTATTATGAGGGCGGCTGTCTTAAGTGGCATGAGCATATTTGAACCGGTGAGATGTATACCATCAGGGCTTACGTGCTCAAAAATCTCAGGCAGCAGCTCAAGCGGATATTCATCGCCTAAAAATGACAGCTCAATGGCATAAAGAGAGCTTTCTTCTTCGACAGCCTTTGCAAACTGCTCATATGCGTTTGACAAAAGCATGAGGCTTAAACAGTCTGCTATGTAGGCCTCCTCAAGCTGCTCATGATTTAAATACAGCTCTGACAGCTCGTCTGCACCGTTTCCGAGTGTCACGAGGCCGTAGGCATAGTGTGCCAGTGATACCCCGGGCAAATCCTGTTTTATGGAATAATATGCAAAGGCATCCACCAATGGAAGCATTGCTGTGTATATTGCCTGGATAAGCGGCAGCCTATCGTTATCAAAATGAAACCGGCTGCAGAATTCTTTCCAGTCTTTAGATGATAATTCAGGTGTGATTTTGCATTTCATGGTTTTTTGGTTACATCATCAGATTCTTTATCATCAGAACCCTTTAAAAGTCTGTATACAAATGAATACGCCCAGATAAGCACCGGGATAATGATAGTTGCGGCAACGGCAGCCTTCCAGTAGCGCATGTCACTTGTGTGATCGAGCACAGTGGCAACAAATGCCACAACATATAAAAGTAATAAAAGGATGGCGCCAATCAGTGCCAGAATACGTTTTGTCTTTTTCATGAATTGTTCTCCGTGGTTTTTGAATAGTTATTTAATAATTATAATATAAAAAAATCAAAATTGACGTCAAGCTGTTATTTTGGTATAATACATCCATATGTGAAGTTGAGGCTGTTTGGCCTCATATCAGTTTATAAAAGATAAAGGTGGTAGTAAAAATGGCTTTATTAGAAGAGTGGCACAAGATTGCCTACAATGACAAAGCAGATCAGGGAGAGTTACAGCGTTTTTGGCAGCATTATTTCCTCTTGGAGAAGGGTGTATATGAGAAGCTCCTTGCAAATCCGGATGAGGCAGTAGAGGGAACAGTCAAAGAGCTTGCTGAGAAATATGAGTTATCAATCATGGAGATGACAGGCTTCTTAGACGGAATCAATGACAGCCTTGTCACCCAAACCCAATCGAGGAGATGGATGAGGACACAAAGGTAAGCCTTGCTTTCGATAAAGAAAAAGCTCTATAAGAACATGGTAGATGCAAAGGCAGACTGGCTTTACAATCTCCCGGCATGGGATGAAATCTTTGACGCAGAGACAAAGCATGCGCTTTACCTCGAGCAGAAGAAGTCAGGAACAGTGGTAGTAGGTAAGAAAATCGGCCGAAATGACCCATGTCCAATGCGGTTCGGGCAAGAAATATAAAAAATGTTGCGGAAAAAATGCATAAAGTACTTTACAGATTAGAAAAATAAGTATATTATCATTTTTTGAAAGGAACATTAGCATAATAACAATACGTTGAAGAGCACAGTAAGTATATTAAAAGCAGCAGAGAGGGAAGCCTTGGAAGACGAGAATCAAAGTCCAAAGAGTGGTGAAAGCTCCCCGGTGGATGATATACCGAACACCAGCTTGGAGTGGCTCCAATAAAGCCCGGTGACACCGTTATAGTCAAATGAGTTTCTGTCGGATACAGACAAGCAGTATGTTTCCAGGCGGAAAGAATGTGGGTGGAACCACGGTAACAAAGCTTATCGTCCCCGATGTCGCAGCAATGCGGTGTCGGGGATTTTTATATTAAAAATAAAGGAGAGATAACCATGAAGATAACATTGAAGGATGGCTCATCAAAAGAGTACAGCGAAGCAAAAAGCGTATATGAAATCTCAAAGGATATAAGCGAGGGACTTGCAAGAGTAGCCTGCGCAGGAGAGGTTGACGGAGAAATTGTTGACTTAAGAACAGTTCTTGACAAGGACTGCACACTCAATATAATCACAGCAAGTGATGAGGAAGGACTTCGTGTCATCAGACATACAGCATCACACGTGCTGGCACAGGCAGTAAAGAATCTGTTCCCGGATGCAAAAATCACAATCGGACCGGCAATTGACGATGGTTTCTACTATGATTTCGATTCACAGCCATTCTCAAGAGAGGATCTCGATGCACTTGAGGCAGAGATGAAGAAAATCATCAAACAGGGTCATGAGATAACAAGATTTACACTCCCTAGAGAGGAAGCAATCAAATTCATGAAGGAAAAGGATGAGCCATACAAGGTAGAGCTTATCGAGGAGCTTCCTGAGGGTGAGGAGATTTCATTTTATGACCAGGGTGGATTTGTAGATTTATGTGCAGGACCACATCTTATGAGCACAAAGGGAGTAAAGGCTTTCAAGCTCACATCATCATCAATGGCATACTGGAGAGGTGATTCAAACAAGGCAAGACTCCATCGTATCTACGGAACAGCCTACAATAAAAAAGAGGATTTAAAGGCACATCTTGAGAGAATGGAGGAGGCTAAGAAGCGTGATCACAATAAGCTTGGCCGTGAGATGGAGCTTTTCACAACAGTAGATGTAATCGGACAGGGACTCCCGCTTATGATGCCAAAGGGCACAAAGATGATTATGAAGCTGCAGAGATGGATTGAGGATCTCGAGGATAAGGAGTGGGGCTATGTGCGTACAAAGACACCACTCATGGCAAAATCAGACCTGTACAAGATTTCAGGACACTGGGATCATTATCTTGACGGCATGTTTGTTCTCGGAGATCCTGAGAAGGACGGCGAGGAAGAGGTTATGGCACTTCGTCCGATGACATGTCCGTTCCAGTATTATGTATACAAGGCAAAGCAGCACTCATACAGAGATCTGCCTTACAGAATGGGTGAGACATCCACACTGTTTAGAAACGAGGATTCGGGAGAGATGCACGGATTGACACGTGTCAGACAGTTTACTATCTCAGAGGGTCACAATGTTATCCGTCCTGACCAGTGTGAGGAGGAGCTCAAGGCATGCTTCAGTCTTAACAGATATGTCCTTAAGGTGCTGGGACTCGAGAATGATGTGACATACCGTCTTTCAAAATGGGATCCAAAGAACACAGAAAAGTATTTAGGAGATGATGAGTACTGGAACTCAACACAGGAGGTCCTTCGTAACATCCTTATTGAGGAAAATGTTCCTTTTGTTGAGGCCGACGGCGAGGCTGCATTCTACGGACCAAAGATTGATATCCAGGCCAAGAACGTATACGGTAAAGAGGATACCATGGTAACAATACAGCTTGACTGTGCTATTGCTGAGAATTTTGATCTGTACTATATTGATCAAAACGGCGATAAAATCCGTCCATACATCATCCACCGTACATCACTCGGCTGCTATGAGCGTACACTTGCATGGCTTATCGAGCACTACGCAGGCAAGTTCCCTACATGGCTCTGCCCTGAGCAGGTAAGAGTACTTCCTATCTCAGAGAAGTATGCTGATTATGCTAAAAAGGTAGCAGATGAGCTTAAGCGCAATGATGTCGATGTGACAGTTGACAACAGAGCTGAGAAGATCGGATACAAGATCAGAGAGGCTCGTATGGATAAGCTTCCATATATGCTTGTTGTCGGAGCTGACGAGGAGGCTGACGGCACAGTATCGGTAAGAAGCCGTTTTGAAGGAAATGAGGGTGTTAAGCCACTTTCAGATTTCATCGACCAGATTTGCAAGGAAATCCGTACAAAGGAAATCAGAGTGGAGCTTCCGGAAGAGGAAAAACACAGATAATCGATTAAAAAGTATAAAAAAAATCAATCAGGACATACTAGCCTATGTATAAGCAAAGGAGGCAAAAGTATGACAAGACTTGATTGTAATGTTGAAAAATGTGCGTATAATGCAGATAACTGCTGTAAGCTCAGAGAAATCGATGTGAAAGGAACTAAGGCAAAGAAAGCCTGCGATACACAGTGTGGCAGCTTTTCAAATAAGGCCTGTGACTGTGAGGTATCTGCAGAGTTAGCTATTCACAAGGAGACAGATGTGCACTGTGATGCGGCAAAGTGTAAGTACAATGACCACAATAGCTGCATGGCCAATCAGATTGGCATTAAGAAAAACTGTACACCAAACAAGTGCAGTACAGAGTGTGCAAGCTTTGAGTGTCAGGCGTAGACTAAGAAACGCATAATGACAGTTGCCCGGAGTATCAGGTTTATGGTGCTCCGGGTACATATATTTTCGTAATTTGTGATTGCTGCTGTATATATTATGGTATGACAGACAGCAATTACAGTCAGGAAAGGAAAAATATGGATTATAATATAAATTTCCCACATCTTCATATATATCTGCAGCATGTGATAAAGAGCATATCAATAGGAAGCTTTGGTATTGCGATGTATGGCATAATAATAGCATGTGGTATGCTTGCGGGGCTGGGCGTGGCCTGCTATGTGGCTAAAAAATCAGGACAAAATCCTGATACATACTTTGATCTGGCACTTGTGGCAATCATATGCTCGGTGATAGGCGCAAGAATATACTATGTGGTATTCAGGTGGGATTTGTACAAGGATGACCTGCTTAGCATATTCAATATCAGGCAGGGAGGACTGGCAATTTACGGAGGAGTGATAGCAGCAATTATCACCACATTCGTTTTTGCAAAGGTCAGAAAGCTGTCGTTTCCACTGTTGTGTGATACGGCGGGGCTTGGACTGATACTGGGACAGGCGATTGGCCGATGGGGAAACTTTTGCAACAGGGAGGCATTTGGCGATTATTATGACGGACTTTTTGCCATGCAGCTTCCGGTATCAGCTGTCAGGACATCGGATTTGACTGAAAAGCTTATGTCACATACAACTGTGATAGACGGAGTGGAGTATATCTCGGTGCATCCTACATTTTTGTATGAATCCTTTTGGAACCTGTGCTTATTTATTTTGTTGATGCTTTATTTTAAGCACAGAAAGTTTGACGGAGAGGTGTTTCTTCTATATTTACTAGGCTATGGTATAGGAAGATTCTGGATAGAAAGCCTGCGTACAGACCAGCTTCTCATCCCGCATATCAATTATCCGGTGTCTATGGCACTTGCCGCCACTTTGGTGGCAGTATCAGCCATATGGATAGGTATTGTCAGATATAAGCAGATGAAAATGGGCAAAATGGTGGACACTCCACCACAATCCTCCACTAAAGAGTAAATTTCATATGTATTTTATAAAAAAGACGCAAAGTCCACGAAAAAGACTGAGCGTCTTTTTTGTTGCTTTTTTATGGGAATTTAGCTTAAAGCCTTGATTTTGTGGGCTGTTAGGTGTAATATTGTAATCAAGTGGTGGAAAGTGGAGCGAAATACCATATAAGTGGAGTGAAGTGGTGGAAAGCTTCAAAATGAGGAAAAGGAGGATGGATGCCATGTTCATGGGCGAATATAATCATTCAATAGACGCCAAGGGCCGTATGATTGTCCCGGCGAAGTTCCGTGAACAGCTTGGTAATGAGTTCGTAGTTACCAAGGGCTTAGATGGCTGTCTGTTCGTCTATTCCAACGAAGAATGGCATCGCATTGAGGAAAATCTTCGCGACAAACCACTCACATCAAGAGAAGCAAGAAAATTTATGAGATTCTTTTTTGCAGGCGCAGCCACCTGTGAGGTGGACAAGCAGGGCAGAATCCTCTTACCGGCGAACTTAAGAGAATACGCAGGTATAGATAAGGAAGTTGTATCTGTCGGAGTATACAGCAGAGTAGAAATCTGGAGCAAGGACAGATACCTTGAGAACTCTGATTTTGACGATATGGATGAGATAGCAGATCATATGGCAGAGCTTGGCATAGGAATTTGATTTTAAATGGAGAGACCACATGGAATTTAAGCATTATTCAGTCTTAAGGGACGAGACAATTGAAAATTTAAACATCCGTCCTGACGGGATATATGTGGATGGTACTCTCGGAGGAGCCGGGCACTCATATGAGATAGCTAAGAGACTTTCGGACAAGGGCAGGCTGATAGGCATAGATCAGGATGCAGATGCCATAAAGGCGGCAGGAGAGAGACTTGCGGAGTTTGGAGACAGGGTAACGATAGTCAGAAGCAATTATTCTGATATGAAGAATGTGCTTCATTCACTCGGAATTGAAAAGGTGGATGGTATTATGCTGGATCTGGGAGTGTCATCCTTCCAGCTTGATACACCAAAGAGGGGCTTTACCTACAGGAGTGAGGATGCACCGCTTGATATGCGTATGGATGACAGGAATGCCCTTACTGCAAGGGATATAGTAAATACCTACAGCGAAAATGATCTGTACCGTATCATCAGGGATTACGGTGAGGACAAGTTTGCAAAGAATATTGCAAAGCACATTGTAGCAGCAAGACAAAAGCAAGAGATAACGACAACAGGAGAGCTCAACGAGATAATAAAGGCAGCGATACCCCAAAAGGTCAGAGCTACCGGTGGGCACCCGTCAAAGAGAACATATCAGGCTATAAGAATTGAACTGAATCATGAGCTTGATGTGCTAAGGGACAACCTGGATGACATGATAGATTTACTTAATCCGGGCGGCAGGATATGTATAATCACATTCCACTCGCTTGAGGACAGAATAGTAAAATCCAATTTCAAAAAAAACGAAAATCCATGTACATGTCCACCGAGTTTTCCGGTATGTGTATGCGGTAATAAATCGAAGGGAACGGTTATCACAAGAAAACCTATCCTTCCGTCAGAAAAGGAACTTGAAGAGAATTCACGCTCGAAGAGTGCAAAGCTTCGTGTGTTTGAAAAGAATGATTTGTAGAATGACAGCAAAAGGAGCAGCTAAATGAATAAAACTACTTATTATATAAATGGGAATGCCGTAAGAGAGCTTGACGAGGCAGCACCGGTCAGAAGACCACAGAAATCGACAAGAGAGCTTGAGGAAATAAGAAGAAAGAAAAACAGAAGAACATCTGCAAGAAGAAATCAGGAGAGAGCACTCTCAATGAACAGGGCATTTGTAGCCTTTCTCACAGCGTGTGTGGCAGCTTCAGCCCTTGTATCTGTTTCACTTATTCAGATAAGGTCAAATGTGACACAGCAGATGAAGGAGGTTGCAGCACTTGAGAGCCAGATAAATGATATGAAGGCTGATAATGATGCCAGATACAAGCAGATTACTACATCTGTCGATTTAAATGCAATCAAGGATGCAGCTATCAACAGACTTGGTATGAAATATGCTTCACAGGATCAGATAGTTTATTACTCAGTTGATAAGAACAACTATATGGATCAGTACAGTGATATCCCTGAATAAATTGGAGGAATCATATTGGCAGCCAGGACAAGAAAAAGACCGGTAAGAAAAATCGGACGCAAAATGAAAACAAAGCTGTTTGCGTTGTTTATGTTAATAGTTGTAGCCATGCTTGGACTCATTGGCAGGCTGATGTTTATTGAATATACAAGCGGAGACGCATATACTAAAAAGGTACTATCATTACAGTCATATGACAGCAAAACAATACCGTTTCAGAGAGGAAATATTGTAGATTCAAACGGCACAGTGCTTGCTACGAGTGTGGCTGTTTATAATGTTGTACTTGATTGCTCGGTTATGACCAGTAAGAAAGAGTATATAACTCCGACGATAGATGCACTGACACAGTGCTTTCCGGATTTAGACAGGGCAACACTTGAGGATTATGCAAATAACAGCAAGGATAACAAATATATTGTACTGTTAAAAAAGCTGTCATATGATGCAATTCAGCCATTTGTACAGCTGCAGGATGCAACAGACGAAAAGGGCAATCTGAAGAACCCAAACATCAAGGGTGTGTGGTTTGAGACAGAGTATCAGAGAAATTATCCGTTTAAAACACTGGCAAGCTCAGTTATCGGCTTTACCTCCGCCGGAAACGTAGGTACAACCGGACTCGAAAACTATTACAATGACACCTTAAATGGTGTAAATGGCAGGGAGTACGGCTATCTGAATGCAGACAATGATTTCCAGAAGACAGTAATTGCTGCACAAAACGGAAATACCCTGTATACAACTATAGACGCAAATATCCAGTCGATTGTTGAGGATAAGATAAAACTGTTCTCAGATACTTATGCAAATAATGCAAGAGAAGGACTTGGCGCAGAAAATATTGCAGTCGTTATAGAAAATCCTAAAAATGGTGAGATACTGGCCATGGCGAATTATCCGAATTTTGATTTGAACAATCCAAGGGATATGAGTGCATATTACAGCGAGGAACAGCTTGCGGCATTTAAAAAGGACAGTACTCAGGAGATGGATGCACTAAATAAGCTGTGGCAGAACTTCTGTGTTACACATACATATGAGCCGGGGTCTGTACAGAAGCCTTTACCGTGGCATGTGGACTGGATACAGGCACGCTCACTACTGATATGACATTTTTGATGTGATGGATACGAGATGTTTGGCGGTGAAAAGGTATCATGCGTCAACCGTAGCGGACATGGCATAGAGACACTTGAAAAGGCACTCATGGATTCATGTAATGATGCACTCATGCAGATGTCATATAAGATTGGTGCAGAAAATTTTTCTGTATTATCAGAGTGTATTTGGCTTTGGTCAAAAGACAGGTGTTGACCTGCCGGGTGAGGCAAATACATCAACGCTCATGTATACACTCGACAATATAAAGCCTGTCGATTTAGCGACAAACGTATTCGGACAGAACTATAACTGTACCATGATAGAGATGGTCAGTGCATTTTCTTCACTGGTGAATGGCGGAAATTATTATCAGCCGCACGTAGTAAAGAAAATCGCAGATGACAACGGCAATACAGTAAAGACAATTGAGCCTACACTGCTAAAAAAGACAGTGTCAGAGAATACAAGTGCGACACTTAAAAACTACCTGCAGAACGTAGTTGCAAACGGAACCGGTAAGGTGGCAAAGGTTGACGGATACTCGATGGGAGGCAAGACAGGAACAGCGCAGATGTATGATGAGACAACGCACCTTAGAAAGAGGGGCTGCTATCTTGTATCATTTATAGGCTGTGTGCCTGCGCAGGATCCGCAGCTTGTTATTTACACTGTAATCGACCAGCCGAATGTACAGGATCAGCCTCACAGTAACTATGCACAGAACCTGACCAGGGAGATATTAAAGGAAGTACTTCCGTATATGAATATATACCCTGATGAGGAACAGACCGGTGTAAATGCTGACCTTACGATAACAGGCACAAATCCTCCGACAGGAGAAAAGGTCACACAGGAAGGTGAGCAGGGCGAATAGAGAATAGCCTCAATATTTTTTTCGCATATATTAGTGTAAAATATTGAGGCATTTTTGTTTATGATACTTAACAATACGCGTTACAGAAGAAAAATATGCGTATTTTGCAGTATGCTGACAGCTGTTCTTATCGCCTTGTGTTTCAGGCTGTTTTATCTCATGATAGTAAAAGGCGATTATTACAGTAAAAAGGCAAGTGCGCTTCAGGAAAGAGAGCGTGATATTGCAGGAATACGCGGAGATATAGTGGATAGAAATGAAAGGATAATAGCGACAAATGAAACTGCATATAACATAAGCGTTATACACAATCAGATAACCGACAAGGAAGCAGTCATCTCTGTTTTAAGCAGTGAGCTTTCGATTGACGAAAAGACTATCCGCAGTAAGGTGGATAAGGTTACATCCATTGAAAAAATAAAGAACAATGTCTCTAAAAAAACAGGCGATAAAATACTATCATATGGCTTGGCAGGGATAAAGGTTGACGAGTCAAGTGTCAGGTACTATCCGCTTAATGAGTTGTTTTCAAAGGTTATAGGCTTTGCAGGAGCAGATGGTCAGGGTGTTGTTGGGCTTGAAACCACATATGATGAAATTCTGCGTGGCACACCCGGGCGGATATACACTGTATGTGATGGCAGAGGTGTGGAGGTGAAGGGCTATAAGGAGAGAAGAGAAGCTCCCAAAAAAGGAGACACACTTGTCACCACACTCGACATAAATATACAAAGAGTATGTGAGAAAAATGCAATGATGGCATATGCACAAAACCTGGCAGACAGTGTGAGTATAATTGCCTTAAACCCTAAAAATGGAGAAATATATGCCATGACCGACTACCCGGAATATAATTTGAATGATCCTTTTTCATGTGAAAACCATGATGAAGCCTGGAGAAACGGATGTGTAAGTGATACATATGAGCCCGGTTCCGTATTCAAGATAATTACGGCAGGAATCGCACTGGAGGAGGATGTGGTGAGCCTTGATGACAGTTTTTACTGCCCGGGATATATTACTGTGGAGGACAGACGCATACACTGCCATAAGAGAACAGGACATGGAAGTGAGACCTTTGTGCAGGGAATACAGAATTCATGCAATCCGGTCTTTATTGATTTAGGCCTTAGAATAGGCAGTGAGAGGTATTATGCTGATTTCATGAGGTTTGGTCTGCTTGATAAGACAGGTATTGATTTGCCGGGAGAGGCCTCCACCATAATGCATCAGCCGGATAAGATAGGCCAGGTGGAGCTTGCAACAATTTCATTTGGACAGTCATTCCAGCTCACACCCATCGAGCTTATGACAACAGTATCATCGCTTATAAATGGTGGTAACAGAATTACTCCTCATATAGGTAAGGAGATTCATGGCACCGAAGGTACGGTAAAAGAGGTGCTGTCCTTTGAACAGACGTCAGGTATATGTAGTGAAGAAACCTCTGATACACTGCGAAAGCTTTTGGAGGGCGTGGTAGCAGAGGGCTCAGGAAAAAAGTGCAAAGGTTGAAGGTTATGCGATAGGAGGAAAGACTGCTACATCGCAGACACTTCCGAGAAGTGACAATGTATATATAGCCTCGTTCCTTGGGTTTTATCCGGTGGATGATCCGGCACTTATGGTGCTTGTGAAAATAAATAATCCAAAGGGCGGTGCATACTATGGCGGAACAATCGCTGCACCGGTTGCAGCTGAAATATTTAGGGAAATCATACCGTATGCACAGGAGATAGGAGTGTTTAACTGATTTACGGGCTCTTGCGAAATAGAACTAAATAACGTATACTATAATTTAATGATTAAGGCAGTCGTTTGGAGAATTTGATTTGTTAAACATATCCATACGGAGGGCTGCAATAAAAGATGGAGGAATAAAAATGAGCTTACAAGGAAAAAAGGTACTTGTTGTCGGAACAGGAAAGAGTGGCATTGCAGCGACTGAACTTTTGTGCGCAAATGGCATCGATACAGTATTGTTTGATGGAAATAAAGAACTGGATTCAAAAACACTTTATGAGAAAGCACCAAAGCTTAAGGAGGTGCCGCTTATTTTAGGCGACCTGACAGATGAACAGATTGATGAGTTTGATGTGGCTGTGCTAAGTCCGGGAGTACCGACAGACATTCCTATGGTCAATGCCTTACGTGACAGGGGCGTTAAAATATGGGGTGAGATAGAGCTTGCATACACATTTGGGGCAGGTGAGATCATCGCTATCACAGGAACCAACGGAAAGACGACCACTACAGCTCTGACAGGTGAGATAATGAAGAATTACTTTAAGGATGTGAGAGTGGTAGGAAATATCGGAATCCCTTATACATCAATGGTCACAGGAAGCACCGGTGAGACAGTAACGGTTGCAGAGATTTCAAGCTTCCAGCTCGAGACGATAGATACCTTTAAGCCACATGTAAGCGCAATTTTAAATATCACACCCGATCACCTGAATCGACACCATACTATGGAAAATTACATCAGGGCAAAGGAGGATATCACAAAAAATCAGACAGCAGATGATTACTGCGTGTTAAATTACGAGGACGAGGTGCTTAGAGATTTTGCAGCAGAGTGCCCTGCTAAGGTTATATTTTTCAGCAGTAGGTCTGAGCTTTCAGAGGGCTTTTATCTGGACGGAGATATCATCATATACGCACACGACGGTGTACGCGATGAGGTAATTGATGTAAACGAGCTGAATCTCCTTGGAAAGCATAATTTTGAGAATGTGATGGCAGCGTGTGCCATGTCTATAAGCTTTGGGGTACCGATGGATAAGATAGTTGAGGTTCTTAAGGTATTTAAGGCAGTTGAGCACAGGATAGAGTACGTGACCGAAAAGCGTGGAGTCAGATTCTACAACGATTCAAAGGGCACCAATCCTGATGCAGCCATTCAGGGTATACGTGCCATGAACAGACCGACACTTCTCATTGGCGGTGGATATGATAAGCAGTCGGAGTATGATGAGTGGATAGAGGCCTTTGACGGCAAAGTAAAGGAGCTTGTGCTTATCGGTCAGACTGCAGATAAAATCGAAGAGTGTGCACACAGACACGGATTCATGAATACTGTAAAGAAGGATACGTTTGAGGATGCAGTAAATTATTGCTATGAGCAT
>ENA-OQEL01000021-OQEL01000021.1-human-gut-metagenome-genome-assembly--contig:-NODE-21-length-62195-cov-5.252546_pt1 | contig 62195 bp, 61 predicted proteins | sample MGYA00242796_ERZ504637 | MGnify/ENA primary metagenome ERZ504637 (study PRJEB26092, sample SAMD00036306) | human gut metagenome | host: Homo sapiens | study: EMG produced TPA metagenomics assembly of... | reverse complement strand
ATCTTGATAGCTTCGGAAGATGAGGTGAGAATGAAGTTTGAGGAAGGACAGATGGTCAAAATTACCGATGGTAAGTTCAAGGGAGTCGTGGGGAGAGTGGCGAAGTATAAAGGTCAGTTGAGGGTCGGGGTTGTGATTGAGGGAATGATGACTGTGGCTACGGCTTATGTGCCGAGAGGGTTCTTGGAAGAATATGTTTTGTGAGGTCGTTTCATGATTATAAGAAGTTGCACCCGACACAAATTAGGGATTATAAAATGAAATATATATTTACCATAGTTTTAGTTTATGTGCTAGGTCATTGGGGCTGGCCTTTTGCCGCTTATATGTTAAGTTGCGATATAGGTATACTTGTTTATATTATAGCAGCTACATCAGTATTAATAAGTATCATTTTTTTTCTGGTATCTTTTATAAAAGGCTCAAGTCGCAATCTTTGCTTGGTGGGCTTTAACGGTATTTCTTGGTTCTGTATGTAGCCTTCATTATATTCTCAATGAGTTTGGAGAGAATGCTCATTACACTGACGAATATATGCCTTACTATGACTATTCTATTTGTAAAGAAACCAATACGGATAATTATCATGGAATTGTTGACAAATGGGGAAGGAAAGTAATACCCCCTTCTTTTTTTACCGTAGTACAAATATTTTCCAAGACAGAAAAGAAAAGCATTTTTATTGGTGTACAACTATTTGGCTCAAGAATTACCAAAGAAGGCGAGTTTTACAAATCTGGGGAGTTTTATTTCTTTGACAATATAAAAGTCTATGGAATGGATAATTTTGTGCTAAAGAAAATAGTCAAGGTAGAAAAAAGTGATTACGAAACAGTAAAAGAACATATAGAGACCGTATATGGAAGTATACTATATGTATATGGAAGAGATTTCTTCTTTGAAGATGCTTGTTTTGAACCATCAAACACCAAATTAATAAAAGATGCCGCAAACGAGCTGATAGAAGATTTGACAAAGGAAGAAACATCGAACAGCCAATCCGACAAAGAAGATAATGAGAATAACACGCATTCTTCACAAGATGGAGAATCACCATCTTCTCCTCCATCTTACACTCCTGAATATGGTCAACGAGATGTATGGGTTGATTGTATGAACTGCATGGGAAGTGGTAAATGTCCAAGCTGTCATGGCAATGGATGGTGTGTTTCGACTTGGTCTGATGGTAGTTATAATGATACATACAAGTGTCCAGTATGCCATGGAGGTGGTAGATGCCAAATGTGTTATGGCACTAAGGGGCATTACGAGAAACAAATTTATCAGATTAAATAATTAGAAGTTGCGCCCGACACGGATTAGGGTATTAATAAAATGAGAAAATACAAAAAAAGGATGCAACACTAAACTATAGTTGGTTGCGCAATTTACTGGGGATATTTCTGCTGTTTCTGTCATGTCAGACGGCTTCGGCATATATCACCTTGCCATCTTCCTCGTACACAATGAAAGTTGGGGAAACAAAATTCTTGTCTGCTCCTAGTGCTAGCAAAGGTTATATAGATCATTCTGTGTGGTCATGTTCTAATTCAGCTATAAGTTTTGTGAAAAAAGACGCAGTAGGTGCGGAAATCACGGTAATAAGAGACTTTACAGGTGCAGCTACTATTGAATTGGTTAGTGTAGAGAAGTATGTTGATTCTTATGGAAGGACACAAGCTATAACTTATTATAAGGAATTTAAGATAAACTGTTCCACGGCAGGTGTTGTCAATCCTACATCTATATCTTTTCCTAATACTGAAATTAAGATTGGGGATGTTGTGGAGATTACGCCAAAAGTTACTCCTTCCAATGCTACGGTAACATATAAATCATATACGCCTGATAGAAGTGGTGCTGCTGGTATTTGGGTCGATTTCAAAAGCAATACGGTAAAGGCAAGAGGGCTTGTGCCAGGAAAATCAACATGTACTATAGAAACGACAAATGGAAAAACGGCAATAGTGGCAGTGACAGTATTAAAGCCACAAATAGGCACTGGGACAACAGATAATAATAAGTTGTTCAATAAGGTAAAATTAAAGGAGGTTATTGCCAATATGAATAAATTAGTGGATGCAACAATTATCTATAAACAATGAGTATTATGAGAATAAAAAAACTTTTCAATATAGCTATCATATCATTATTAGCTGTATTCTTTAATTCTTGTTCTAAGGAAACAGTATCGTCGTCAATTGATATTACCATTCCAACTGGAGATTTAGTCCTGATGCCAGTCGTTGATTGGAATGCATCTTCCAAAGAAATAAAAAATGCAACTGGTGAAGATTTCTTGTTTAGGACAATGCAAGGTAATGCTTGTATTTTTGAATATAAGGGAGAAGAGGACATAACAATATCTTACCTTTTTAATCAAAGTGACCAGCTTATAGCTTCCAACGTTATGTTACTAAATAATACGGAAAATAAAGTACGCTTAAATAACCTATTAAAAGGTTATTCCTATTATGGTAACTATAACGATTATGAGAAAATCTACATGAACGAACAGAAAGGTATGACTGCAATGTTAGGGGATGTTTATGGCGTAGATGGAACAGCGTATGCTTCTCTAACTTTTGCTCCTTATAATTCTTCTGAAGACGAAGAGATAACAGAGGATGACGAAAATCTTGACTATGTGGATTTAGGACTGAGTGTAAAATGGGCAAAGTATAATGTAGGTGCTTCATCTGTAGAAAAGTCTGGGGATTTTTATGCATGGTCTGAAACTAAAACAAAATCTTCTTATTGGAGAGAAAATTATGCCTATTGCAACAATAATTCCAACAAGTACATTTTTGTATATACTAATCCTTTGGCAAACATAAAAGGTACGAAGTATGATGTTGCAACTCGAAAAAAATGGGGGATGGGTGGCGAATGCCTACTCGTGATGAAGCGTTAGAACTTATTTATGGTTGTACTTGGGAAAAAGAAGAGATAAACGGTGTAGTTTGCGCAAAAGTAACTGGACCTAATGGAAAAAGTATTTTTATTCCACAAACTGGATACAAAAAGCAAGATAAGGATGCGTCAGGTATAACACATCTATGGACTTCTGAGACTCAAAGTACATCCGACGAGGAAGCTTTTGCAATTTACGTGACACCTAAAGCTACAACAAAAGCAAAACTTAATAGTATTTGGAAGGCATGGGGGCTTCCTGTAAGAGCTGTAAAAGAATGAAACATTATTCCAAGAATGTATAGAATTCTCCAAACAATGGAATATGCCATGGTTAATGTTCTATGGAACAGAAAGGGAATTTATGAACAAAAAATCAATATTCGACGGCACTCCTTATGCTGACGAAAGAGTAAGAATGTGTTTAAACTAAAATACTTACAAAAATGAAGAATAAGATAATAATTTTTCTGATGATGTTTTTATGTGTACAAGTCTGTGCTCAACAACGTCGATCACATTCACAGCAACGTCGCGCAACAACATCTGTAAAAAAAAGTAATTCGCAAATAACAAAGAAAATCCGAAGAGTTGGTGAAGATGGTTTTATTTGGTATGAACTTCAACAAGGTAATCTGCATGGAGCAGCAGATATTGAAGGAAGAACTATTATACCGATTAAATTTACTAGTGTTTGCTATCTTGCGATAGAAACTTCAGGAGCACATTATTTTTGTGTTAAGAGTGGAGATTTTGAAGCTGTTTTTACGCGTTGTGGCAGATGCATAATATCACCAAGTAAACATTTTACAAATACATCTGTGCATAGTTGTAAGACTGATAAAGGTAAAATCTTGTTATCAGTTTCTTGTGAAAATAATTTTGGAGAAAAGAGCCTTTATGACATAAGGGGGAATGAGGTTATACCATCAGGAAACTATGAATATCTGTTTATTGCAAGTATAGAAGATGGACTCGCCCATATTAAGTGTGAAAGAAATGGCTTAAAAGGAGCATTTGATCTAAATGGTAATTTATTAACCAAGCCAGTGGCGAATTCTTACCTCCGAGTCTATGATAACAAAATTGAGGTTGTAAATCAGAACAGTTCTGGTAATTATGAGAAAAGGTATATCTATGGTTCATATTCGGAGGATACAAGATTTGATTATAATAATTATGATGGGCTGTACAAACCTTTCAAAAGCAATGAGTCGAGTTCTTCAAGCAATTCAACTTCATCAGACGTAAGCACTTCACCTTCAAAAACAAAGGCTTCTTCAGGTTCTATTAATAATAATCCTTCACGTCAATTGCAACCAATGCAAGTATGTGTCAAATGTCTTGTATGCAATGGAAGTGGACAATGCCATATATGTTATGGATCAGGAACTTCAATGTCGGGAAGCCTATGCTATTTATGCAATGGAAGGGGCAAATGTACACATTGTGCAGGCAATGGCGGTCATAACGAAGTACAATACAGATGATTTCTGCTAAAAACACTCTGTTTAGAAATATCAGAAAATGAAATTTAAAGATTTCAAAGTTCGAAGATTAACTTTTGCTTTTTTACAAGCAATATCAGTTACTGTATTGCTCTTGTTTGTAAGTACGGCTGCTGCAGCTCAAGAAGTCTCGCAAGACTCCTTGGCACATATAATCCAAAAGCATAAATTACCGTTGACAACAAGAATTGCCGTAGAAGGAATGTACTCTCTGATTTTAATAAACACAGAGAAGCTATTTGCACAATCGGAAGATAGTTGCAGGACTACTCTGTGGATTTACAAAGAAAAGAACAAGCAGTTGAGTAAGATATTAACTACTGTTGGTTTGGATAGTCCATACTGGCAAGTTGTAGATGGCAAGAAAGCTTTAAAATTTAATAAGGATTCCATCCCTAACATTTATAATGTTCTGATGAATACAGAAGAAAACAAGATTATGGTAGAAGGAGGAGATGATAGGAACTCATTCTCTTACATTATCGACTTGGATAATTTTCACACAATCCAACTACCGTGTAATGCCGGTGTCATGGGACTAACTTCCGAAGAGGAATTGCTTGTTTGCCAATCATATAGGTATCTTAAAAAAAGGTGGACGCTATAATGTGATTTCAATCTTTGACTGGAATGGCAGATGCCTACTTCAAAACAAAATTCTTCTCCGACAATAGTCTATTTCCAAAAACAAGTGAATCATGAAAAAGAATATATTTATTTTCATTCTCTTCTTGATAGAAACTTTAAATCTATCAGCACAAACAAAGTCTTCTGTTGAGTATCCAGATTCCGTCTTTAACGGAAAGATAGACATCGTATATGTTTTTGAAGTAAATGACGACATTGATTCCATCAAGAGTTTGTCTTACGACAAGGACAAATTAGAAGTTCTCGCTAATCCCTGTATAAACACGATAAAATCATATGTTACAAGAAATGGAAAAACAACACGTAGCGATACCATTAAGTTTACATATTCGTTTAAATGCTTCTGGAAAGGCATTAATCGTGTTCCTGTTCTCACTATAGTAGATTCACATGGTAAAGAATTGTCATCGCCTTCCAATTTGAATTTCACCGTTGTAAAGAATAGTAAAATCGTTGGTGATTTCATGGAAGCAACCATTTCTACAGACAAGAAGACTATTTTGCTCGGTGATAGTGTAAAGTGCCAGATACGACTTTATACCAATATGGATGCAAGACAAATGAAATTGCAAACGGAAAATATAGATAAAGCAGTTTTGCATGAGTCTCCCAAAACATCAGACATCCCAAGTAAAATAGTTTGTTACAAAGGAGACTCGGTGCAAATGGTTCTATATCCAGAGTTTTACATAATTCCGACCCAAGCAGGACGTTTTTGTCTGCAAGATCTAAACTGTATTGTAGAATATAACGAAATTGATAAAAGTGTAGATTCAGTTGAGGCATTCTTTAACAGTGGGGGGTTCATACGCCGTGAAAAAGTTGTTTCTGTACCACCTTTATATATTGAGGTAAAAAACAAATAGTCTAAATTAAGTAATTTATGAAAAGAGTTATCGTCATATTTTTCGCAATATTGTTATGCGTATCTTGCCAGTCTTCCGATGGGCTTAGCTTCCGCACTTTTAGTGAGAAGTGTGAAGATTCGATAGTTTCGGAAAAAGCTAACACAGCGGAGCTGATTTGTAATCTGACTTATCCTATAGGAAAAAGCAAAATCAACGAGGATATTAGGGAATGGCTGAATCAAACTATCATGCAGGAATTTGCTGCAACACATGAAAATGACGATTCGCCAGAAATAGAACTTTCTCGACATGCAGACAATCTGCAAGAAGCTTTTCGGGATTATTCCTCGCAATACTATAAATGGGTGAAAAAGGAATACAGCGATGACCAAGGAGAGCTATATCCCTTGCAACCCTTTTATGTACATTTCTCGGCTCGTCCTGTAGTTGATAATGCGAGGTATGTTACTTATTTCGTGGAGGCTGATATCTTTTTTTGCAGGTGCTCATGGTGCTCCCCATGCCTATTATCGTACATACGATAAAAAGTTAGAACAATTTGTTTCTTTGACGATAGCGCTGTATCGGTACCACGCGTAGCGGTGTAATCGGTACCATGCTATCACTGCAATCGGTACCGCTTGTATCGCTGCAAGCGGTACCAAGATTTCAGTTCTGCTTTTCAATTTGCAAAGGTAATTTATTTTTTCAATTTCTGGCGCATAGAATCGCCTTTTAACTCTATTTTACTTGCATTTGCCACCAAACGGTCCATAATGGCATCTGCCAAGGTAGGATCACCTATGTAATCATACCATTTGGCAATGGGAAGCTGTGAGGCGATAATGACGGACTTTCTCTCGTATCTCTCTTCTAGGATTTGGAGCATTGCGAGTCTGGTCTTGTCATCCATTGGCTGCAACCCGAAGTCATCCCATATGAGCAAGTCATACTTTTCCAGATTGGTTATCATCTTCAGGTACGACCCATCCAGCTTGCTGAGTGCAACTTTCTCCACAAAGCTGTTCATATTGAGATAGAGAGTTCTGTAGCCTAGCATGCAAGCCTGTCTTCCAAGGGCACAGGCAAGGAAGGATTTTCCGCAGCCGCACTTTCCTTGTATGAGCAAGTTCTCATGCCTGCGTATAAAGGCACAGTCGGCAATGGCGGCAAGGTCATCCTTGGTGAAGTTGCGGTCTGTTCCACAGATGACATCCTCTAAGAGTGCCGTATATCTAAGCTTGCTGATTTTTAGATACATGGCGGTCTTTCGATCTCGTCTGTCCTGCACCTCTGCATCCACCATCTTGGAGATGGCGACTTCCAGGGATGGGCGGTTCTGTACAGGAAGGCTGGTCATGGCCTCGAAGGAGGATGACATACCTCTGAGCTTCAACTCGTTGAGTTGTATGATGGTTTCTTGTAAGTTCATGTTACTATATATATGTTTAAATGTTCATAAATGCCTCCGCGCCTCTCACATAGTCGTTCTGTGGCACATTTGAGACTGTTTCTTCCCCGTCAACTTGGTCAAGGTTCTTCTCCAACACATTGCGGATGGTCGTGTAGGTGATGGATGAACAACCTGCCAGACGCTTGCAGGCCTTCTCCAGGCGCTCCTTGCCGTACTTGCGCTTGAGAGACAGGACTCCTTGGCAGGACTTGTACGACTGCTCGACATGCTTCGTGCGATTGAGGATGGATTGAACTGCGGCAGTGGTGTTGCTGCCGACCAATGCCGCCTCCTCCAGAAAATAGGCGGCATTATATCCCTGTCCGTGCTTGTAGGCAAGATGTTTGTCTGGCATATGCTCGTCAAGCGTGCTGTATCCAGATCCTTGGCGACGCTGATGGATGGCTATGCGAGAACTCCCGGAGTAAACCTCCACGGTATCCAAGTCCCACAGTACGCTCACCTTTTGCCCGACATACTGGTATGGTACGCTATAGTTGTGCTTGTCAACCATGACGTGATAGGTACCGGACAGTTTCACCTCCTTGCGATATCTGAAGCGGTATGGAGCCATGGGCAGTTTGCCCAACGTAGGTTGCTCTTCCGCCTCGAAGATGTCACGTCTGCTTCTCCCTGTCGTTCTGGACGGCTTTTCATTGAAGCCGTCCATCAACTCATAGATACGGGCATTCATACTCGGTAGATTGTAAAACACCTCGTCATGTAGCAGAGCGTAGACGGCATTGTAGGTCTTTTGGACGAGTCCCTCTACTGGACCTTTGTCCCTGGGAGTACGAACCCTGCAGGTTTGGAGGGTTGTATCGTAGTAGGCGGCCCATTCCACGGCTGCATCATTGAACGCTGGCTCGTAGCGGTCGTATTTCTTCACCCACTGCTTCATGTTGTCACTCTTGGCTATGCGAGTTGTTCCGCCGAAGTAAGAGAAGGCATCGGATATACCGCCGAAGAAGTTCTCCATGGAAGCGTTGTACATAGCCTTGGCAAATCCCAAGCCGCTGTATGGCAGGATACAGACCAGGACGACAACCTTGGTTAGCTCACCTGTCTTCGGGTCGGTAAGCCACAGGGCATCACCGGCGAAGTCAATCTGCATCTCTTCCCCAGGAATATAGGTGTTATGGAAGCTGAGGTTGTGTGAGTACTGATACTCACGGATTGACTTCTTGAACTGGGTGTATCCATATCCGTCGGGATGCTCCTTCTTGTATGACTCGTGCAGGGCTTGAATGGTGAGGTAGCGGTTATGCGACAAGTCTGACACATATTCAGGCAACAGCCCGTCCAGCACCTGACGTTGGGAGGATGGGGCTGCTGTGGGTTTGGACAACTGGAGGAAAGATTCTATTTCCCCGTCACTCATGCGGCCTATCACGCCATAGGACAAACCTTGGGAATCCGCCAAGGTCTTGTAACGGTTCAGTACGCCACGTCCCATGTGTAGTTGCTCGCAAATGGTGCGTTGCGGTATTTTTGCCGCTAGCATTTGAAATGAACGTTTTAATTTGCTCATGTTTACATTACTTTGTGCCATATCTATACAGATTTTAAAATTCTTCTGCAAAGATAGGCGGTGATTATTATACATGAGCAGAACTTTACATCTTTTTGGTACCGATTGGTGCGCTATGATGGTACCGATTCAAGTGATACGATGGTACCGAATGCAGTGCTATGATGGTACCAATTCATGCGCTACAGTGGTACCGATTCGCCGATACTGTCACTTCATAGCCACGAGCATAATTTTCATGGTCTGAAGATGTATTATTACCAGCGTTGCGATGCGCCTTCTTTTGGCTGTTTGAAATGCCGCTTGAAAATAAAAAATCGAATAGTCCCATAACTTTTTCTATTAATGTTCAACTTCTGGTGCAAAGGTATGAATTGATAGTGCAGTCTATCTGCATCATAAAGAATAATTCGATATAGAACAAAAAAAGCAGATAGATTGTTTCTACCTGCTTTGATTATTGGACTATATATCTGTACTTTTATGAAAATGATCAATTCTTATTATAGCTTTTGAATAACTTCCAACAATTCATTTACAGCATCACAAATACGCTTATTAGAACGTTGATAAGAATAATGAGTTAAATCTTCTAACTGAATCCATGTTTCATCTCCATCAATATATGAAGCACCTTCTATTGCTTTCAATAATTCTTTAGCATATTTTTTGGTCTTACATGAGACATGTACAACAAACTCATGATATTGCTTAAAGCCTAACCATATAGTGCAGTTGGGGTTGTCCTGACGAAGCCAAATTTCATTTCCAAAACAGTCTTTATATTCTTTATACATCAATTCTTGGTTTTCATCATCGAAAACGAAGCCATAGCAGTCGCACAGATTATGTGCCATTCGTGCCCTTTCTGTATCCAAGGCGATTTTTGCATACTGTTTTCTTGGAACTGCAAACATAATATGGCCAGCATACCAATATACTCTAAACGTAGCTTTCAATCTTTCTTCTTCAGCAGAAATCCAGTCATACATGTTAACATCTGTACGAAGTCTCTTGATAGCCATTTTATAAGCCAACTTGTCATTGTCGTTTGCATTTTGCCATGGTTCTGCTTCTGGCGCATTGTCTATATAATTTTGGAGAGCATCAGTGATTTCATCGATAGAATTCTTGTACAACACTTTGTGCAGCATTTCACGAACTTTATCATCAGAAGCCAAAATATTCTTCAGAAATTTGTTCTTTTCAGCTCTTTCTGTAATATATAATTCGTTGATATTTTCCCAAGTATTAAACTGGGAAACAATAGCTCTGATAAGAATATGCTTTTTCTTATATATATCGCTAATTCCATTTTTATCAAACATGGTCTTAGCACGATTCGCATTATTCTTATATTCTTCAAGAGTCATTTCTGGCGAATAGAAAAATGTAACCATACCTTTGAAATAGGCGTGATTTTCTACATTGCCCCAAACCATCTCCCAATTTGGATTTTCTGCAATACGTCTGGCTTTTCTACTTCCTCCAAAAGAGCACGATTTTCGCGTTCTGAAGAATTTTCATCCCTCCACTTACTCAAAGCAGCATAAAATGACACCCCTTCTGATTTTTTGTCTGCAATAAAATGAATAACTGCAGAGAACTTTCTTATTAATGAAGAAACTGGTGTTAAGCTGTCGATGTTAGTGTTCTCTATGACATTCCATACGATTCTCATCCATTTAGCAAAAATATCAGGCTCAAAGTTTGGCATTGCCTCAATAAACTCAATAGCAGCTCCTAAAGCAATCAGTTTTACCTGACTCATTTTAGACGAGGTGTTGCAATAGAAATTGTCTCCAGATAATTCCTCGTTCTTTTCCCACACAGGAAGCATATTACTAAAGATTACTTTACTCTCGGATGAATAGTCATAATGGTACATGACGTCCAAAACTTTATCAAGCGTAATGATGTATTCAGGATGTTTCTTTAGCAAGTTTTCGAAAGACTTGAAGCCAAAGTATTCATTACTTCCTGTTTGCTCTTCTGCATTTGTGTAGAAGAACTTAATTGTTTTATCTGAACGCATATCTTTATCACTAACATCTTCTTTACTTGAAATAATGTATTTACAAGCGAAGAATCGAGAAAAGAAGCTCATGTATGCATCATCAAAGTCATCTGCACCATTTTTCCAAAAAATATCAACCCATTTTGCATCAAGTTTAACCGAAAAATTAAAAGAGAAAGGAACCATTTCCTTTGAGTTCTTTTTGTACAACGGCACCTGCTCTTGATAGCCCTGGTAATCGTTGTTAGAGACGAAGTTGGTCAAATCCGCCTTGAAATTTTCAAACGGACTTAATTGCAGACCGCGAGCATTCATCTTAATGTAAAGTTCCTCTGATAAATTGAACACCCCTAATGATTTTACATAGAATTGCAAATATTGTAATCTTTTGTATAAATCATGTCTGTTCGATTCTGTATATCGCTCATGAATAGCGTCAAGCATGGTCAACATTGCCGTGATAGTACTATCTCTATCAAAAGATTTAAAATACCATTTAGCATTTCTGATAACCTCTTTAGGCATCTTTTCACCAAAATCAACCTTGTACTGAGCTAATTCTTGGCAAAAAACAGTTGATGTACTTCTAGTTTCATATACGAATTTACTCAAACATTCTCTTACTTGTAGATCTTTAGAGCCGTCCAATTCTGCATTGGCAATATACCAATACAACAAAAATAATGTAGTGAGACGCTGCTGTCCATCAAGCAACTCCATCTTATAATTATCGTTACTTGCTTTGATGATTCCGTAGATAAAATTTAAATCAAAAATTTCATCGTCATCTTTCTGAAGACTGTCAAAAATCTCATCTAGGAATGTATTGCGGACATATGTACATATGCTATCCGTACGTCCTTGTGCATAAGGACGTTGTATCTGGGGTATAACAATACCTGAAACTGTCACTTGAGTTGTCTTGTCATAATCTACTTTCTTTGAAAATAGATCTATAAACGAATATCTATGATTCATATTTTTCTTAATTATTTTCTGGTAAATACTCTGAAAGCATCTTTACGATATATTTTTGATATGCCTCCATGTCTTCCCTTGCCCAAACAGAACGATTAGTTCCTTTCTCATCATAAAATTTAGAGAATATATATTGGGTTGCAACTGGAACAAATACACCTTGCTTAATTCTATCAATTATAATACGGCGCTTAGTGCAAAAAAGACTATTGCCATATGAACGATTAGTTTCAGAATCTAGCAATGTCAGATTGCCAATGCTATTTTTTAAATCTTCATCGACTTCTGTTTCGCCTGCATTCTCTTTCAAAAGATCAATAATCGAATCATAATCCTTATTCTCCATTTTTGACTCGATAGTTGTTCTTTCTTCTTCTGAAAGATAATTCTTTCTATCCTCAAAAGCCGTCGTAATCCATTCTTTTTTCAAATCATCATTCTTTAATGCGTTAGTATGATAAGAGTCGATGTGTTCTATATCCCAATCTTGTGCATTCAATACATCAAATGGAAATTTGTAAACATCTGATTCTGACTCCAACTTGTCGTTTTGAATATTTAGCAGATGAATATTTAATGTAAGTAATAGTCTGTAAATATTCTTTCTGTCTTTGTAGAGAGTCGTAATGTTGCCATCATCGTCTCTCTTTACACCTCTTAGATAGAATCTAATTCTTTCTTTGAGATATAATATAAAGTCTGACTGGGTAGAATCGTCTGGCATTCTATCATAATGCATTATGAGGCGACTGATGTCTTCGCCACATTGACTTAGTAAACCGATATAATTGTATGTGGCAGGTGTACAGAACCAATCATCTAAAGTACGGAAAAGGGTCATAACCTCTTTCCATGCTTCTGCTACTTCTTGTTGCAGTTCTTCTCCCTGTTTCCCTTCAAACTTATCATAATAATATCTAAAGATAGCACTTTTTCTCGTGTCTTGAATATCCTTGTCAGCTTCTTTTAATTGATCATTCCATTCTTCTTCCAATCCACTCAGAATATGTTTCTTGTAAATTAGAGAGAATAGCAGATCGATACGGTTTGGCATATCTGTACCTTTCTTTTGTAGAAAATACCAGAAATTATTAGCATGAAGAGTATTCTCTATAAATTCCCATTCGATAGCCAAAGTTGATTGCTTAATGAACTTAGGACTCTGTTCAAAGTTTTTGTTTAATAAGAACAAGCCTTTTATAAGCTCAGCATCAGTAAGACGAATCTTACCAGTATTGATCTTTTGAAATTCTTTAATGCTGCTTTTCTCCTTATCCTCAGCCAACTCATACCAAAGAACCTGGACAGAACCAGTCTTGGAATTTCTCATGCCATTAAGAAGACTAAAGAACGAATTTCGAACAGTGTCAAGACTACCTCCTAGATTATATCTCTGGTTGATAATTTTGCCATCGTTCTTAATCCAATTATCTATATATCTAAATGCATTAGCCATATGATAAAAATCAATATTGTCTTTTTGAACATCTTCTGACTTTATCATATCAAGGTTGAGGTTCTCGAGAAATACCGATGAGTCTTCTCTGGTTGCATAAAGAATGTGATAAAGTTCTTTACCATCTTCTTCCTCTTTTAGAGTTTCGACATCCCAACCTTTTTTAGCTACAAGATATTTGTATAAGAGAAATATTGAAGTCAATCTTTGCTGACCGTCAATTATTTCCCATACTCCCTTTTCCTGCAGAACGTCTAGAGAAACGTCTTTGAAAAGTTCCTTCAACTTCTTCTCATCTGTAATTGGACGAGCGATAATCGGCTGAAGGCAATAAAAATCGTAATCATCTTTGGTATCATTTGCAAAACAAAGAAGATCTCTAAGCAAATCATCAACTTGCTTATCTGTCCAGCGGTAACCACGCTGGTAGGATGGTATGTAAAAATATCTACCATCGAGTAATTCTCCTATAGCATATTGTTCAATAGAATTGTCCATGTTTCTTGATTTTTTTATTTATTTCTTAATGCAAAAATAAGGCTTTTTCTTCAAAAAACAGACATTTTTTATAAAAAATAACACTTCTAAAGCAAATAAATTGATGTTCTCGCGTAGTTCTTTATCAGCCTATACAACTAAAAAGGATGGCAAGGTGTTTGACCCTGTCATCCTTCTGAAGTATATTCAAAGTATTACAAAGTAGTGCTTGATTAGCTTCAATGCTTCTTGCATTTAACCCATATAGATTCGTCACCTATAGACATTTTCATTTCTGAAACAGTAGAAGTTGCAGAAATAATGGTATAAGAAGCAAATAGTTCACCCTCAACATATGTGTTTAGTGTGTTTCCTTTCAAAGACCATGTTCCTCGACCAGTTCCGAAATTTCCTGAGCCGTAATAAGAACCGTCAGCATTGAATGTGACGTAAGTCTTATTGAAAGGCCAGTCAATATATGTACCAGACTCTGACATCTTTACAGCTGTCATTTCCCAGGTTCCTACAATCATAGACTTATCATAGTCTCCATTGTCTGAATCGTCATCACTGCTGCATGATATGAATGCAAAAGATGCTACCACGAGGGTAAGAAGGAAAAATAAATACTTTTTCATCATGTTCTTTTTTACAATAGTTCGTTAATAATTCAATAATGTGCTAAGCAGCTATACGCTGTAAGCACGAGAGATCTTTGAAAATCTTGCTAATTAAAGTTCGGTTCGGGGTGTACCCACTTGCTTTAAAAAATTCGTTTCACCAGATAAATGTTGGTCATCAGTGACTTGAATGAAGACATAGAATATTCCATTCCCATCTCCTTCATAGTTACCTTGGCAACATTTAGTGATGTGAACGAAGCATTGAAAGCAAAATCGAGTTTCCACTTATCGCGAGCCTGGCAGTCCATAAGACCAGTATAGCCTTTGGCGTCACGAAAGCAAAATTCGATCTGGAACCTGGTTCTATAATAAAGAAGTACCTCTTCACCCGAAAGTGAGGTGTCTGTAGAGAAGAATAGTTTCTTCTTGCCATTCGGCATCTGCCAGATGACAAGTCTAACTTTACACTTGAGTGCCTTGGAATAGGCAATCAAAGTATAAGCTGTTCCTTCTATATCTTTCATCTCCATCTTCTCCATTCGAGTGAGGTCAAGATTCTTCATATCAATCTTGCCATCCTTGGTCTTGGGGCGACCACGTTTTCCAGTACGTGGACCAGCATAGACATAAAAGAGACAAGCATTGTCACGAAAGCGGCTTATCAAAGAGAACCCTTCTTTCTTTATCCCATTAACAAATGTACTTGTAGAGAAGTAAGCATCTGCAACTATGAGGGTTGAGAGTTTGAGAAGTTCCTTGCGGTAACGCTTAATGACGCTGATATAGAAATCTGCCATAGTCTTGTTTCTAAGACTCAGTTCTTTATTACTTAGCGACTGGTGTGCTTTTAACATCATGCAGTCTTTGGCATCAATATCAATGAGGCCAATACCCATGATTTCGAGACCATGTTTAACAGACTGTGCACATCCCGACCAAAAACGACCGATATGTGGAGTCTTCTTGCCAGCTTTGCTGATGTAGCTGGGATCAATGGCAATAGCCCATCTTCCCTGTTTACCAAAGAAGCGCTTGGCAAGTGAGACATTAAGTTTGAGCCAGTCAATGCTTTTCGACTTTTTTAAGCCGAATGCGTTGCGATAGGTTTGCTCAACATGCGAGCCATACCTCCCCATTTGGGTGAAATTTATCTTTCTTGGTATTACCATGAACAAAATTATCACCTCGATGAGTATTTTCTCGAAACTTTTTGTTAACTTTGCAGCCGAATCTTCAACTGCATCTTTAAAGATATCCATATATTGGTCAAGTCCTGTATTCATATAATTTTGCGTTTGTCGTGATTTGCAAAGTTACTGAAAATCAGCGACTTGACCAACTTTTTATAGTTAAGTTTTCATAAGCATTTCTTAATATAAGTTATTGATTTACAGACGATTAAATATTAATTTAACGCAGTATTGATTTTAAAACCTTTGCAAAAATATGGACAGTCTTCTATAGACAAACCATCCATAGAAAAAGAATGTAAATTTTTGTTTTTTTGGATGGGTCAGTTATTATAAGGGGATAGATCTTTTAATAGATGCTTTTGAAAATGTATCAAAGAAAGTTTCAAAGAACATTTCTTTGTCTATATATGGAAGAGTTGGAGATAATTGGCAAGAATGGACAAAACATATAAAAACGGCTAGTTTGTATAATATGCAAATACGTTTTTTTGAAGATAGTGAAGTTCCTGAAATTTTTCAATCCCATCATTACTTAGTTCTTCCATATAGGCAGGTAACTCAGTCAGGACCTTTTTCGGTAGCTTTAGAATATGGCTTGCCAACAATAGCCTCGAATATTGGTATATTTTCAAATATAATCAGTAATGAGAAAAATGGTTTTCTATTTACAAAAGAAAGTGTTAGTGAGTTAGAAAAATGTTTGGAGAAAGCATTACACTATAATGAAATAGAATACCAAAATCTATCTTCTCGTATACGTTTGTTAAAGGATAAACTATATAATGAAGAGAAAACATTAGCTAAATTAGAAAAAATTATTAATTTATTATGATAAATTTATTTGTTCCTGGTCGCTTGTGCCTTTTTGGTGAACATAGCGACTGGGCAGGAAAGTATCGCTCGATGAATAGCGCCTTGGTGGCTGGTGAGGCCATCGTCACGGGAACGGAACAAGGTATATTCGCAACAGTAGAGAAATCGGAGAACTTTGAGATGACATCATCGGCATCTTCCTTGCAAGAGGTATGGGATGATTTTGAGTGCCCAATGAATGCCGAGGCATTAAAAGATGTCGCTCATTCTGGCTCTTTCTTTTCTTATTGTGCTGGTGTGGCTAGTTATATGCTCGAATGGTACAAAATTGGAGGGGCAAAAATTCATATCACTGATATGACACTTCCTCTGAAGAGTGGCCTTTCCTCCAGTGCTGCCATTTGTGTGCTCGTTTGTAGGGCATTCAATGAGCTGTATGATTTGAATCTTTCTACTATGGGAGAGATGAATATTGCCTATGTGGGCGAGTTGAGAACGGCTTCTCGTTGTGGGCGCTTGGATCAAGCTTGTGCTTTTGGCGTGCGTCCTGTATTGATGAAGTTTGATGGTGAGGAGATAGATGTCAATCGACTCAATGTAAAGAAAAACCTTTATTGGGTATTTGCAGACTTGAATGCTTCCAAAGACACTGTCAAGATTCTGAAAGACTTGAATAAGGCTTTCCCCTTTGCAGACAATGAGAAGGAGCAAGCTATACAGGATGCATTAGGCCCGATTAATCATAAGATAGTATCGAAGGCTGTCGATTATATGAAAGAAGGTGATGCAGAAGCTTTGGGTAAGTTGATGACGGAGGCGCAGACCATCTTTGACGAGAAAGTAGCACCGATGTGTCCTTCTCAGTTACAATCACCAATTTTGCATGAAACCCTCAATGATCCCTATCTCAAAGATTTGTCTTATGGAGGAAAAGGCGTAGGCTCTCAGGGAGATGGCTCCATCCAATTTCTGGCTAAGGACGAGAAATGCCAGCAGCAAATTATCGCCTATCTCAATGGACTTGGTATGTCAGCTTATGCTTTGACATTGAAAGCTCGCCATACCATACGAAAAGCGATTATCCCAGTTGCGGGCTTCGGTACTCGACTTTATCCTGCCACTCGTACGATGAAGAAAGATTTCTTCCCGATAGTGGACAAGGATGGCAAGGTGAAGCCAGTCATCTTAATACTCTTGGAAGAGCTGGTGAATAGCGGAATAGAAGAAATCTGCCTGATATTGGGTAGCGAGCAGGAACGTGAGGAATACCGACGTTATTTCGAAACACGCTTGGCTGATGAGCACTTCAACAAATTGAAGGTTGAAGACCAGAATTTCGAACGCCATATTCTGGAGATTGGAAAGCGACTGAGATATGTTTATCAGACCGAGAAACGAGGATTCGGACATGCGGTATCCCTAGCAGCCAATTTCGCAGCCAACGAACCTGTTCTTTTGTTATTGGGTGATACCATCTATCGCTCCAACAAGAGCAAACCATGTGCCTTACAACTGATGGAGGCTTATGAGAAGTATTCCAAGCCTATGATTGCTATACATTCCATACCTCTGAAGGACGTAAGTTATTATGGCATTATGTCGGGTTGTTGGGAAAATCGTGATGAGACAGTGATGAATATATCACGGTTCTGTGAGAAACCAAAAGTCTCTTATGCGGAAGACCAGCTTGCCGTCAAAATGCATAACGGAGAACAGAGATACTATTCGGTCTTCGGACAGTATGTGTTGACTCAAGAAGTCTTCGAGCAGTTGAAAAAGAACATCAACGATGGCGTGGTAAGCGAACGAGGCGAGGTGGAATTGACCACAGCCCTGGAACAAGTGAGAGGTAAATATGGATTGATGGGAGTACAGTTGGACGGAGAGATGTTCGATATGGGAATTCCTCAAGCCTATAGAAATTGTATAACAAAATTTTAAATCAAATTATGAATATATTAATATTGTATGCTGAGGTTATGCCTTATAATATTCCAGTATTTAAGGAAATAACAAAGATGGGGTATCGGCTTAATGTTGTGCAAATTGATAAGAAAAAATTGACTCCTTATAAGCCGGAGATTGAGGGTATGGAATTAAAAAATTTATCTTCATTCTCTAGTTATGGAAGCTTCAAATCTTATTGTGATTCAGTAAATCCTGTACTCATTATGGTTTCGGAGGTTATGGAAAAATGGTATTGGAAATATATTTGGCGATATTCTGTAAAGCACAATGATATTCCAGTAGTATGCGGAAGTGATGCTCAATGGACAGGAAACTTGCATAACTGGATGAAAAAGCTTGCATTCCGATTCACCTATGGTCAATCTTTTACGCATATACTTTCTGCCGGTTTATGGCAAGTGGATTATGCTACAAGAATCGGTTTTAAAAGAGACCAAATACTGACACCTCTTTATTGTGCAAATAATGGACTTTACCAACAGGTTGATCTTGAAAGCAAAAAGATGTCTTTCCCTAAGCGATTTATCTTTGTCGGAAGATTGAACCCTGTAAAGGGAATTGGTAATATTATAGATGCATGGGATGGTATTGCGGATAAACAAGGCTGGAAACTAACAATGATTGGCAATGGAGATATGGCAGATGAAATACAGAAACATGCAGATATAGAGCTGCGCCCATTTATGCCTCAATCAGAGATATGTAAGTTGATGAATGAATCTGGCTGTGCTTTGATCCCGTCTTTGTATGAACCATGGGGATTGGTTATTCATGAGGCAGCTGCAGCTGCAATGCCTATTATTGTGTCTAAACATTGTGGTGCAACATACAAGTTTGTTGTAAATGGATTGAATGGATATACAATAAATGAAAATAATACAGAGGAACTAAAACAGGCAATGCTTAAAATAATGAATAGTTCTTCGTCTGAACTTTATGAGATGGGTAAGCATAGCAGAAGACTTTCATATAACATTCAGCCTATTGATGTAGCATCTGCATTGGTGAGTTTGATAAAATAAAGAATTTCTTATGGCTAATTGGACAATTGAAGAAAGAAGACAGATTTGGAACAAGGGACAGGTTGTTCCTGGTTCTGATCCTGCTGTATGGCGTAAAGACCAATGCGGGGCGTTTATCAAGTGGGACATGTATGGGGATAGATCTGACCGTTATAATAATGGATGGGAGATAGACCATATAAAACCAGATTCATTGGGTGGTGCTGATGTGATAAGCAATGCTCGTCCATTGCAGTGGTATAATAATGCCAGTAGGCAGAATGGTAAGTTGACTTGCCCTATTACGGCTGAGGAGGAATAAATTATGAAGATAGTTTCATTATTCAATAATAAAGGCGGCGTAGGAAAAACTACGCTCGCTTTTCATCTTTCTTGGATTTTATCTGAAATGGGGAAAAAAGTTTTGATGATAGACTTGGATCCTCAGTGTAATCTGACTATTTGCGGTATTAAAGAGGATTATTTGGAACATATTTGGGAAGAGGAAGATCCGTTCATTGATGATTTTGGCAGTGCAAAAAAAATGGCAGATGAAGAAACCTTCAGAAAGATTAATGGAAGTCCTCGAAGTATTCACTATCTTCTTAAAACTACGGAAGATGGTATTGATGATTCTCAAATTTCGGAATTGCCACCTGCTATAATGTTAAATGGTAGATTGGGGCTTGTTCCTGGTAGATTGACAATTAATAGCTTTGAGAATGCTATTTCTAGACGTTGGAGTGATGTATATCAAGGTGATCCTTTGGCGATTCGTACGATTACAAGGATAAGAACAATTGCAGAAGCATATGCACAGCGAGACGGATATGATTTTGTCTTGATGGATACTTCTCCTAGTCTGGGTGCATTAAATAAGGTTATTATTTCTACAGTGGATGGATTTATAGTGCCTTGTCTTCCAGATATGTTTTCTATGTATGGTATTAGAAACATAGGAAGTTCTTTAAAGCAATGGAAACAAGAATTTGATACGATATATAAATTGATATCAAACAGTAAGCGTGAAAGATTTCCTAATGAATTTGTGCAATTTTTGGGATATACTATTTATAATGCAAAAAAATTATCAGAAGCATTTGAATGAATGGGATTTAGCGCAAGCTCATTATAATTATGCACAAAAAATTACCTTCTGTTATAGAAAAATATGTAGTAGAAGAAGTTCGTAAACACCTTTCTTCTGATATGGTGCATAACCCGATAGGTAATACGGCTGTTATGCACTCACATAATACGCTTCCTAATATGAGTCAGAAATATAAAAAACCAATTTGGGAAGTGCCTAATTGTGATTTGGATAGTGAGGATAAAAGTACAATAAAAGGAAATGCATCTTCATTGTATTATCCTACAAGGGAGAAATATAGAGTTTTTGCAGAGGCGTTTTTGGAAAGAATAGCAACTTTAGATGAATAGAATATGGTTGATATTGATGCTTTGATAGGGTTGTATGAGCAAGATAAGTATATGTATGAGAGGTTTCTTGATAGCGTACACTCTTTCTTCCTACATGAGCCATCGTTGAACCAACCACCTCTACCTGTTATTCATTCTCTGAAATGGAGATTGAAAGATCCGGAACATTTGAGGGATAAGCTTCTGCGTAAGTTGGAGAGAGGGGATGAGATTAATGAGCAAAACCTGTTTGAGAAAATCACAGATTTTGCAGGTATTCGAGTTCTTCATCTATATCAGTATCAGTTTGTCAAAATTCATAATGCCATTATGAAGTTTGTAGATGAGGGAGAATGGAAATTGGTTGAACCTCCTGTTGCTAATACCTGGGACCCTGAATCGAAGATATTCTTTGAGAGTTTGGGCTTGCAATGTAATGTCCGTGATACTTATTATACAAGTATTCATTATGTTGTAAAACCAAACAATGAGCATAGCCATGTATGTTGCGAGATTCAGGTTCGGACCTTGTTTGAGGAGATTTGGGGTGAGATAGCTCATTGCATTAATTATCCTCATCCTACGGAGAGTATAGCCTGTAAGGAGCAATTGAGGGTTTTGGCAAAGTTTATCTCTACAGGGACAAGGCTCGCAGATTCTATCTTTAAGTCATTGGAGGAATATAATAGTAGAAAGAATGGGGAAAACACTTGAAAACAAATTCTTTAATATCCTGTCTTCGTTAGATAGTATTTGGGCAAAGATTGCTATAATTGGAATTTTTGTTTGTACTGGTTTTAAGCTTGGATGTTATTACAAAGAAACACAAATGAAACTAGAGCAACTAGAGGAGGAAAAGAAAGAGTGGTTAAAAACAGCACGTTATATAGACTCTTTACGTAATGCTAATAATGAACTGCAAAAAGAGAATAATCTTTTATTGGTAAAAGTTGAACGATATTCTAGCCAAAAGATACAGCATGAAAGAGAAAAGTAAAAAAGATAATAGATCCTTGACTTCGCTCATTGACGAATTGGAAACATCTATAAATGCTACGGGCGATTCTTTTAATCAAGAACTCATAAAGGCAATTAAACAAAGAAATAATGAGAATAAAAAATTAGATAAAACTTTTAGTAATTTCTTATTGCTTTGTATATGCGTTTTAGGTTTTTCCGCTTTGGGTAATTTTTTGTTGTTAGATAGAAATGATCAAATGGAAAGAGAATTAGCAAGTAGTAATTGGAAGGATTCACTTTTTAATGCCATTATGGAGCCAGATTCGAATATGACAGTGACTTATGGTGTGCATGGTGATGGAAGGGTTGTTACATATCATCAGCTTGAAAAGCAAAAAGATTCAATCTCAAGAAAATATGAGGATGAGAAGCTTAAAAATAGAATCAATCCAGCTACTCATGTTGATAGAGAAATGTTTGAGAAGTTGTTGTTTGAAAATGAAAAATTAAAAGATAGAATTGATGTTATAAAATCAACATATCATATACAAATTATTGAGGAAAAGGATGGATATCGATTAGTTTCTCCTGTAATAGATTCTGCATTGGTATTATTACCTTACTATAGAGATATGTTGAAATACAATAATAAAGATCATTGTTGGTCGATAAAAATAGTAAGATAAATGAGATTCAAAATGAATAATAGTACCCCCCCCCACATCCGTAAATGTCAGAGAAAATTACTCTTCTCTGGATGGGTTGCGTGCTTACGCTGCTGTAGGCATTGTGCTGATGCACGTTCTGGCTAATCTTGTGGTTAAGCCAAGTGATAACATATTGACTTGTAATGTGATTCCGTGGTTCACGAATTTCACATTGCTATTTATGATTATTAGTGCATTCAGTATGTGCTGTGGATATTATGAACGAGTAAAGTCGGGAGCAATAACTCCTGCGAAGTTCTATGCTAAGCGCTATCATCGTACCTGGCCATTCTTTGCCATGATGGTGATGATTAGCTTTGTGATGGAACCATCCTGGAGTACGTTCTGTCAAAGCTTTGCAGATTTGACAATGTGCTTCAATCTCTTGCCTAATCCGAATATTGAGGTGATAGGTGTGGGGTGGTTCCTAGGTACTGTATTTACTTTCTATATGCTTTTCCCTTTCTTTACCTTCCTGTTGGATAATAAAAAGCGGGGATGGCTGGTATTGCTGCTGTCGTTGGTATTCTGCTATATTGCGATTGTGTATTTCGGTACTCCTGACTTTGTGGTGAAACCAATAGATAAGGTTAACATCATCTATAGTGCGCCTTTCTTTGTTGCCGGTGGTATGATTTACCTCTATCGTCAGGGTATCAAGAATTGGGTGGAGAAACATTGGATCATAGCTTTAGCATCATGTCTTGTACTTACCATATTAAGATTCGTTGTTGATATCAAGGGCTTGTTTATCTTGCCTGATTTATTGGTCTTTGCTGCTTGGCTGATGTATGCCATAGGTTCCAAGGATATTGTGTTGAACAATAGGGTGGCTAAGTATCTGAGTGGTATTAGTATGGAGATTTATCTCTGTCACATGATGTTTTTTAGGGTGGCAAGTATGTTTCATTTAGAAAGATCCATCCATAATAATGATATGCTCTATGTAGCAACTTGTATTGCAACATTGATTGGTGCGATATGCTTTTCGCACGTTATCAAATATTATGTGTTTCCCTTTGTGGGAAGCAAATTAAGTTCTTATAAGAAATGAAGATTTTATTAGCAAATAAGTTTTATTACCGCCGTGGCGGTGATTGTATTTATATGCTCAATCTGGAAAAAACTGCTGAAGGCGCATGGGCATGAGGTGGCGGTATTTGCCATGGACTATCCGGAGAATCTGGATACGCCTTGGAAGAAATACTTTCCAAAGAATATGAGCAAATTGATGGCTTTTACCCGTCCGTTTGGTGATGGGGAGGTGAAGAGCAAGTTCTCGCAACTACTGAATGACTTCAAGCCAGATGTGGTGCATCTGAATAATATCCATACGCAGCTTTCTCCGCTGATTGCCAAGTTGGCGCATGAATACGGAGCAAAGGTGGTTTGGACATTGCATGATACCAAACTCGTTTGTCCGTGCTATACATGCATGAGAGATGGCAAGTGGTGCGAGGAATGCTTTACGGATAAACTGGCAGTGGTGAAGCATCGCTGTATGCCGGGAAGTATTCCTGGGGCAATCGTGGGTTATCTGGAGGCTAAGAAATGGAACAAGGAGGTGTTGCAGAAGTATGTGAACTGGTTCCTTCCTCCATCGAAGTTTATGATGGATACCTGCGTGAAGGGTGGTTATTCTCCCGAGAAGTTCAGAGTGCTCTGCAACTTTATCGATGTGACCAAACTCCCTGAGGTTTCTGCTCAGACTCAGATAAAGAAAGACTACTATGTCTATCTGGGACGAGTGAATGAAGTGAAGGGTGTGAGAACCTTGTGTAAGGCGGCTGCTCAGCTCGATAAGAAATTGATAGTGATTGGTGACGGTGAGTTGCTTCCGGAACTGAAGGAAACTTATAAGAACTGTTCTCATATCGAGTTTAAGGGCCTGATGCAATGGGAGGAGTTTATGTCTATCCTTCAGAAGGCTCGCATGATGGTGCTTCCTGCTGAATGGAGTGAGAATAATCCACTGACCGTGATTGAGGCACAAAGCCTTGGCACGCCTGTTTTAGGTGCAAATATTGGTGGTATTCCGGAACTGATAGAGGAAGGTGTGAGCGGTATGACCTTCACGTCGGGTGATGTTGAGGATTTAAAGGATAAAATCCTCAAGATGTTTGAACATCACTTCGACTATGAGGCGATTGCGAAGAATGCCATCGAGAGGTATTCTAGTGAAGCTTACTATGAGAAGCTGATGAAGATATATGAAAAATCGTTTTGAGCGAATTTTCGGATAAATACTGTTAAAAGTGATAGGATAATGATGTGAGTTCATTAAATTATCCTTATCTTTGCAGAAACGTTATAAATGAAACATAAGACTATGCAACTAGAATTTGAAGGACAGACTCATAGTATTGATGCCAATACTCTAGTGAATATTTTGATTCACTATCAATCTGTTGTCACTGAGGCTAACAAGCAACTCAGTGGGGGCGCTCGTGAGGTTACGCTTAAGGTGAATGCCTTGAAGCAAGGCTCTTTCGTGGTAGATGTATCTGTGGCACAGAATATTGTAGAACAATTGTTCTCAAAAGATGTTGTAGAATACGTGGCTGCTTTGTGTGGTGTAGTAGGTGGTGTATATAAGCTATATAAGCATTTCAAAGGTAGGCCTGTCAAGACTAAAGAGGAGAAGAAAAATGCTGATACAATTCTTAAAATGGGAGATAATGTAAATATCACGATTAATACTTATAATCAGCAAATTGTAAGACAAGCAGTCTCTAAATCAATGGAAACAGCAAATGATGATCCAAGTGTTGAAGGCTTCACTGTCAAAGGTGATGGTGGTGAGAAATGTGCTGAATTTGAGCGTAAGGAATTTGAGGATTATATTTATGATGGATTTGATACGGAAGATGCTGTGCCAGAGGAAAGAATTGAGGAGGAAATCACAACTCTTGTCATAGTTGGCTTAAACTTTGAACGTGGTTCTCGCTGGCAATTCATGTATAATGGATTTAAAATCTCCATGATAGTCAAAGATGATGCTTTGATGCAGAAAATTGATGAAGGTGAGAGATTTGGTAAGGGAGATGCTATCAAAGTGAAACTCAGAAGAGTGCAGAGGTATAACAAGGAATATCGTGCATACGAGAATAAGTCATATCGTATAGTTGAGTTTATTGAGCATATCATTCCTCAAAAACCTCTGAACCTATTCGATGAAAAATAAGGAAAGGTCTATTTACTTTCTTGAAAAACACAAACTGAAATTTTATTAGATTTTTTTATACAATAATTAGGTTAGCAAGAGCTTTCGAAAGAATGTTCTTGCTAATCCTTTATACGTTTATTTTTTCACAAAACAATAATAGATTAATTTTATTATGGCAGAAAAGAAATTGAATGGTACGGTCATCGTGACCTACCGCTGCAACGCTCGTTGCTCTATGTGTAATCGTTACAAGGCTCCTTCTAAACCAGAGGAGGAAATCTCTATAGAGACTATCAAGAAACTTCCTAAGATGTACTTTACCAACATCACGGGTGGTGAGCCTTTCATCCGTACGGACTTGAAGGATATCGTACGTGAGCTCTATAAGAAGAGCGACCGTATCGTAATCTCTACCAACGGCTTCTTCACCGATCGTATCATCGACCTGGCGAAGGAGTTTCCACAGATTGGTATCCGTATCTCTATTGAGGGCTTGGAGAAGACCAACAATGAAATCCGTGGTTTGAACAATGGTTTCAACCGTGGCTATACTACCCTGAAGAAGCTCTGTGAGATGGGATTGAAGGATGTGGGCTTCGGTATGACCGTTCAGGACAAGAACGCTCCAGACCTCGTGCCTCTCTATGAACTGAGCAACACGATGGGTATGGAGTTTGCTACCGCATCGCTCCATAACTCATTCTACTTCGTAGAGGCTAAGAACATCATCCACGACCGTCCGATGGTGGCTAAGAACTTCGAGAACCTGGTGAACGAGCTGTTGAAGTCTAACTCTCCCAAAAAATGGTTCCGTGCTTATTTCAACCATGGACTCATCAACTATATCTATGGTCAGAAGCGTCTCTTGCCTTGCGATATGAGTTTCGATACCTTCTTCATCGACCCATATGGTGATGTGATGCCATGTAATGGTACCAAGGACAAGGAGGTGATGGGTAACCTGAACCGCCAGAGCTGGGATGAACTTTGGAGTTCTCCAGAGGCAGAGCAGGTTCGCAAGAAGGTAAGACATTGTGACAGAAACTGCTGGATGATCGGTTCTGTTTCTCCTGCCATGCACAAGTACATCAAGACTCCTGCCCTCTGGGTGGCTAAGCACAAGCTGAAGAGCCTGCTCGGTATGAAGTACTCTATGTATGAGAACCCTATCTGCTGCGAATATCGTGATGGTAAGGTGACCAAGGAACAGCTTGACAAGCTTTCTACCTGCGATATGAATGCCGTGGTAAACAACGGTCTTTCTGCCGATTCAAAGGAAGCTTTGAAGGGCAAGCGTGGCGAGGACATCGTGAACGCTGACGTGGCTAGCCAGGGTTATGAGGCAACCAAGAAGGAAACAGATAGAAATATCGAAATCAAGTAATCACTTGATTCTCTTATGATTGATAAGAAGCCACAGTGCGGAGAGCATCGACACCAAGATGATGCCGAAGTACTGTATGGCTTCTTTGATATAGTTTGAAATCTTATTCATGCCTGCAAAGGTAATACTTTTATTTTGAAAATCTCTAGTTTTTTATGAAAATAGTTGTAACAGGTACTCGTGGTATCCCGAATATCATGGGTGGCGTGGAGACGCATTGTGAGGAATTGTTCCCTAGAATGGTGGAGCGTGGGTATGACGTAACGCTGATCCGTCGCTCGAACTATGTGAAGGATGACTTGCATGAATGGAAGGGGGTGAAGCTAGTAACGATTCCTTCTCCTAAGAAGAAGAGTTTCGAGGCCATCATCCATACTTTCCGTGCCATCAATGAGGCGAAGAAGTTGGGCGCAGATGTATTGCATATCCATGCCATCGGTCCTGCCTTGCTGGTGCCATACGCCAAATTGCTGGGCATGAAGGTGGTGTTTACACATCATGGTCCTGACTATGACAGGGACAAGTGGGGATTTGCTGCCAAGACTATCCTGAAGATGGGTGAGCGTATGGGCTGCATGTTTGCCGATGATGTCATCGTCATCTCGAATGTCATCAAGAACCTCATTGCCCGTAAATATGGAAGGACGAAGAAAGTACACCTTATATATAATGGCGTTTCTGAGCCTGAAATCTGCGACTATCCTGAATATTTCAAGGAACTGGGGATAGAGAAGGGAAAGTATATACTGGGTATGTGTAGATTTGTGCCAGAGAAGAACCTGCATCATCTGGTGGAAGCGTTTGTAAAGTGGAAAAAGTCGCACACGGATCTCACGGATTCCACGGATATAAAGTTAGTGTTAGCTGGCGATACAGACTTCGAGGATTCCTATTCCTTGGGATTGAAAGAGATGGCTCGGAAGAACGGTGTGGTGCTTACTGGCTTTATCAAAGGCAGAAAGCTTCATTCGCTGTTGACGAATTGCCGTTGCTATTGTCTTCCATCTTCGCACGAAGGTTTACCGATTGCCCTGTTGGAGGCGATGAGCTATGGTGTAAAGGTAGTAGTGAGCGATATTCCAGCGAATCTGGAGGTTGGCTTGCCAAAGGATGATTACTTCCATTGTGGTAACGTGGATGAACTTTCGGAAAAGCTCGGAAAGATTATCGAGACTCCATTGCAGCATGTGAATTACGACATGAGCAAGTATGATTGGGACCAGATTGCTGATGAAGTAGGAGGAGTGTATCAAGGGTTGAAGAAATGATGATAGTATCAAAGCAACATCAGATATTCTTTGATTTCTTGCGATTCTGCATTGGTTCTGCCAAGGAAATACCTGGTTCCTTGAAGGAGGCGGATTGGAAGGAGCTATATGCTATCGCCCAGAAGCAATGTCTGGTGGGTGTTCTCTTTGATGGTATCAAGAAGCTACCTGCTGAATATGTAGGGATGAAGAAGGAGTTGCTACTCCAATGGATGGCGGAAAGCCAAATGTTGGTGAAAGCGAATGTTCGGTTGAACGATGCTGCCATCCAGGTTTCTGAGTGGTTCCGGAAAAAGGGATTCAGAACCTGTATCTTGAAAGGGCAGGGGAATGCATTGATGTATCCGAATCCTTATTCCCGTACTCCTGGTGATATTGATATCTGGGTGGAAGGTGGAGATAAACGGGTTATCTCCTTTGTCCGCTCTATCTCGCCTCATGAAAAGGCGTGCTATCACCACGTCGAGTTCCCATCGTATAAAGGTGTGGAGGTTGAAGTGCATTATCGACCTAGCTTCCTGCTGTGCTTCTGGCATAACAGAAAGCTTCAGAAATATTATGAGAGGGTGAAGGATGAGCAGTTCTCGCATCGGGTGATGTTGGGGGAACAAGGTGAGATTGCGATTCCGACGTCGGAATTCAATCTCATCTTCCAGTTGACTCATATCTTCTCGCATCGATTGAATGAGGGGACTTGGTTGAGACAGCTGGTGGATTACTACTTTGTGATTTGCGACCTTTTATGAAAGTCTATCAAAACTTTTTTCGAAAACCCACCCGTCCTCCCCTTAGCCCTTAAGGGAGGCTCCACCGCTTTCCCCAAGCCCCCTTTCCCCTCAGGGGACAGGGGATGTAACCGCTCCTCCTCGTCGCTCGGAACCGCTTTCGCTCTAAGGTTGGCGGGCATCAAAGCCCTCGCCATGTTGTGCGGGATGGGACCGCCTTTCTATAGAGGGAGATAATTCAGCTGGTTCTACTACTGCTGTTACTTCTTCTGCCTCTACTGCTTTAGATGTGGTGCAGAAGGAATTGAAGGAGTTGGGATTGTGGAAGTTTGCCGGGGGTATCATGTATATCATGCAGGAGGTGTTCGGCATGCCTGCCTCTCGCCTTATTGTTCCTCCGAATGAGAAGTATGGTAAGTTTGTGTTGAATGAGGTGCTGGAAGCCGGGAATTTCGGAAGGCATGATGCCCGGAATCGGTTTGGGAGATCAAAGCTCGGGCATAATCTCCAAAGGGTGTATAGGGATATAAGACTCGTGAGGTATTTTCCTGCTGAGGCTCTATGCGAGCCTTTGTTTAGGATATGGCATTTCTTTTGGAGGATGAAGAATAAGAAATAATAGATATCAAAAACTGCGGTATTCCAATATAAGTGAGATGAATTCTATCACCCTGAGGCTGATGGGGTATCTTTTCGAAAATCACCCCGTCCCTCTTTACCCTTAAAGAGGGCTCCACCTCTCACCCCGACCCTCTCACCCTCAGGGGAGAGGGAGGAAACCGCTCCTCCTCGTCGCTCGGAACCGCTTCGCTCTAAGGTTGGCGGACCATCAAAGGTCTTCGCCATAGTTATGCGGGCTGGGACCGCCTGGGGATAGCTGTTTACAATTAATAATTTACAATTTATAGTTTGCTGTTTGTAGTTTACTGTTTATTCGGGGGAATTTGGCTGATGAGTTGCAGAATTATTGCTTTTTTCTTGGTGGTTTCGAAGAAAAAGCGTAATTTTGCGGAAAAGTTTAACGTTTAAAATTATAGGTTATGGCAACATTAACTATACAAGTGGAAGATAATAGTGTTATGGCTGGACTCAAGAAAGTTCTTGAGGCAATGAAAGGCGTTGTGATTGTTCCTAATCATCAGAAAAGCATGTCTGGGATAGAAGAAGCAATGGATGATATTCGTCATGGTAGAGTGACGGAGTATGAAAGTGCTGATGATATGTTTGAAAAGTTGGGAATATGAAATGATATGGAAACAATATAATGATGAGCTGGTTTTAGTGATGACTAATACTGGTTCTCATAGTGATGTTTTCTAAAAACAATTAAAATGGCATGGAAAGTGCCGCAATTCATTCAAGCGAAGTTCATGAAGTAGATTCGGGAATCCCAATGACCCTTTTCAAAGGTTTTTCTACCTCTCTGTCTCTCCTGCAAGGAGAGCTTCACCTTTCTCACCAAGCCTCTCTTCCCTAAGGGACGAGAGGATGTAACCGCCCTCCGCTGCTCGGAACCGCTTCGCTCTAAGGTTGGCTGACCATCAAAGGTCTGCGCCATATTTTGCGGGATGGGACCGCCAGGGGAATAGCAGTTTACAGTTAACAGTTTATAGTTTTCTGATTTTTGTGGTAACTTGCAGATTTCTTGTTAATTGCATTGGTGGTTTCGAGAAAAAAAGCGTACTTTTGCGGCAGATTGCAATTAAAGAATTTAAAAGGAGAACTATTATGGATACATTAGATAAAGAATTTTGGGAAAAACGTGAAGCTGCTATGAAAAGATTTATGGCGGCAAAAGAGCGTAAAAAGGCTCGTGTAGCTGAAATTACTAAGAGCCTTTGTGAGGAATATAAGGAACGAACGGGGGTATATCCTAAATATATAAATGTTTGGTAATGAAACCACTTCCTTTGGATATAATTAATGCTTCTGCTCCTTATGAGGTTTATTGGCATGAAACGTCTCGAACTTATCGCTTTAAAAGTGATTTTGGTGTGGTACTTGCTATTGGCTTTGATGATGATGACATCATTGAAAATGCAGAATCATATGTCTTTTCTATCATCAATGTAAATAAAATACCTTCTCCACGAGACTTGAAAATGCGTGATACGGTGATGCTTATCATAGAGAACTTCTTTAATATGAACGAAGCAGCTCTCTTGTATATTTGTGAGAGTGGGGATGGTAAGCAGCATATGCGAAGCCGTCTGTTTGAATATTGGTTTTCCTCTTATCAAATGAAAGATAAGTTTATTCTAATGCCTGTCAGCATTGAGGATATGGATGGTGTTGAAAACTTTGCAGCTTTAATTATTCGAAAAGATAATCCGAATGTTTTAGATATTGTTGCAGAATTTTCAAACACTGTGGCTATGTTTAGGGTAAAACCTAATAGTCATGACTAATTTCTTTTGATATTCTTGATGGGCTTAAAAGTCTTTACGACCCTTTCGGTTCCCCTTACAAGGGGACAGAAAAACTCAGGGGAGAGAGGATGTAACTGCCCTACAGTGCTATATTTGCCCCACCTGTCCCTCCCCTGCGGGAGGGTCCTTACCCTATACCCAAGCCCTAAATCCCTACCATAGGGATTAGGGATGTAACCGCCCTCCGGTGCTCAGAACCGCTACGCTCTAAGGTTGGCGGGGCATCAAAGCCCTGCGCCATATTTTGCGGGATGGGACCGCCGGGGGAATAGCAGTTTACAGTTAACAGTTTATAGTTTTCTGATTTTTGTGGTAATTTGCTGATAACTTGCAGATTTTTGGCATTTTCCTTGGTGGTTTCGCAGAAAATGCATAATTTTGCGGCAGAGTTATATAAACTAAATAATAGGAGATAAGATTATGGCAATAGCTATTAAAACAATTCCTGTATTGACAGGTGATGTTGCAGAGCGCTTTATAGAGATTGCAGAGAGTAGTAGAAATACTGCCACAACTGTGATTCCTGAAGGAGCACAAGATGCAATCCGTCGAATGATGGAACGCTCAAAAAATGTAAAGATTAAACTTCCTCTCTAATTAAATTGGCTGGTGAATAATTATCAATTTGATATTATGGAAAGATGCGACTTCATGCCTTTGACCGCAGAACTTGCATCTTTGCCTTTTTGTTGTGGTGAAACAGAAGGAGATAAAGACTTGGAAGACTTCTTTCATCACAATGCCTTGTTGTATGCTCAAGAGCGACTTGGTAAGACTTATTGCTTTGTCAACAATGAAGGTGAGTTCTCTGAAATCGTTGCATTCTTTACTGTATCAAATGATAGTGTAAAGACAACTTTTATTCCAAAACCTTCTGCTAATAAGGTTCAACGAACTATACCAGGTCAAAAACATCTTCGTACTTATCCTGCCGTATTATTGGGAAGACTAGGGGTTAATAAGAAATATCAAGGACGAAATTTCTTAGTTGGTCAACAAGTGATGAACTTTATCAAGACGTGGTTTGTACAGGAGGATAACAAAACAGAATGTAGATTCTTGGTTGTTGATGCGTATAATCAGCCAAAAGTTCTTAGCTTTTATGAGCGCAACAAGTTTAAGTATCTATATGCCACAGAAGAATTAGAAAGAGCAGAACAGCATTTCCCGGAAACTTCTCCGGTTTATACCAGGCTCATGTTCTTGGATTTGTTGCATACTCAGATATTGGAATATCCTAATGTAATTAAGTAAAATTGTTTGGTTAATATATTCTGATGAACTTCTTCTTGCTTTTAATATGGCTGTTCTCTTCACTATCCTAAACCGAATCACCGGCCTTGTGGGGATATTGATATCTTCCTGATGGATAAGGAGGGAAGGCATGACGAGGAGATGGTGAAGGCTATCGATGACGTGGTTGCGTTCTTAATGTATCGCCAGTGATGCGACTCCTATCGTGGAGCATTCTGCCTGTCATTACGATATCAAGACCGTGGATCTGGACATCAGCAAGTTGAGCAAGGGTGGTTTTGATCACTTTATGCTGAAGGAGATTTATGACCAGCCTAACTGTCTGAAGGATTGTATGAGTGATATTATCAGGTAAACAGCTGATTGAGAAGATGTGCCGCAAGAGAGTGGAGGTGGCGTATGCCGAGAAATCTGGCGAAGAGTGTGACGGTGGAATAATATGATTTTGATTTCTAAAATCATCTATTTTTTTCTAAAATCATCCCGTCCTTCTTTGTTGATAAAGCGAGCTGCACTCGGCAATTTGAAAGCGAGCTTTCATTGCACTCATTGGCATTGCTTTTTCCCATTAAAGAAGGCTTTTTCGAAAACCTACCTTCAATAGTCTTTACGACCCCTTCGGTTCCCCTTGTAGGGGACAGAAACCTTCCTTACCGTTAAAGAAGGCCCACCTCTCATCTCGGTCTTCTTCAATGGTCTTTACACCCCCTTCGGTTCCCCCGTTTCCGGGGGACAGAAACCTCAGGGAAGAAGAGGAAAACCGCCCTACAGTGCTGACTTTTCTACCTCTCCGTCTCTCCTGCAAGGAGAGCTCCACCTCTAACCAAGCCTTCCTCCTCTGAAGGAAGGATGTAACCGCCCTCCGGTGCTCAGAACCGCTACGCTCTAAGGTTGGCGGACCAAAGCGGTCTTCGCCATGGTTGTACGGGATGGGACCGCCTGGTTATTGAAGCTATAAATTATGCTAAAAAGAGAGGTGTTTATATTGGAAAATGAAAAAATAATATTATATTTGCACCGATTATGGATAAAAATGAGATTTCACTAAGGATAATTGGCAAGAATAGGGGATGAGCCTCTTTCTCCTGCCAATTTTGACATCGGGCAGATACGATTCTTGCTCGATGAGGTGGAAAATTTGCTTTATCCTGACAAGAAAAAGCGCAAGGATCGTCCTGTGATTTCATACGAAATGAAGGAGGGTTCTGTTATTAATATTTTTAGAACTTCATTGCAGAATGTATTGATGTTCTCTTCTATGCTTGGGGCGGTTGAGCAGAATAGTGGTTCTATAGATAAACTGGAGGTAAATAGTGCCCAAGCGTTGGAAAATTTGCAAGCGATTTGCTTTGCGTTATAATTATGACATAGAGATTGGTACATCTGATAAGCCAAGACGTGTGTTCAAGATTTCTCCTCTTACTCACTATGTTCGCCGTGAAAATGTCATGGTGGATGTGGAATGCTATTATTATGGAATCTTGACGGATGCTGGTGGCAAGGATAAGGTTAATATTCACCTTGATACCAAAAATGCAGGTACTTTGACGATTCGTACGGATAAAGAGTATTTGGCAGATTACAAGGGGAATCCTTTGTATAAGAAATTTGGTGTAAGAGTACGTGCCAAGAAGAATATTCTAACAGGAGATATTGATAAGTCAACGCTTACTTTGATTGAGTTGTTGGATTATCAACCTCGCTATGACGAGGACTATCTAAAGAGTCTTATCACCAAGGCGACTCCAAAGTGGAAGGGTGTTAATGCTGACGAATGGTTGGCTAATATAAGGGGAGATATTGCTTGATGGAACAGAATTGTGTACTTTTGGATACCAGTTTCTTCATTCGCCTTTTGAATGAAGCTGACCCTTTGCATGAAAATGCTTTGGATTATTTCAGGTACTTCTTGGAGCATGACTTTGTTGTCAAGGTCAGTACTATTGCTATTGCTGAGTATTGTGTGAGGGGGGACGTAGATGAGTTACCTCTTAAGAATATGTTGGTGATACCATTCAACTATGACCATGCTATCAGGGCTGGCAAGATGATTGGTGAGGTTTATGCTGAAAAGCAAAGGCGTGGAGCTAAAATCACTCCTCGTACTGTAGTACCTAATGATACTAAAATGTTTGCACAAGCAGATGTTGAGCCTGATGTAAATTTTTATGGTACTGCTGATGTCGAGTGCAAGAAGGTGTATGATATGATAAAGGCTGCTGAAGGTTCATTATCCTTCCGCTTTATTGATATTACAATTCCCTATCATCAATTCTTTGGGGAACTGAAGTTTGAGGATTGATGGATTCTTCGGATAGTCTTGTAGGGTAAGTATCGGTGAAAGCCGTATCATGCGCCTAGATAAAGTTTTGTACCTTTTTACCGTTTATCCTCATCAAGTGAGGAAGAAAGCAAAGGAATATGAAGAATGGTTAAGGCTATCAGGAAGAGTTTTAACACCTGATGAACTTATAAAAAATATAATGCAAAGGATAAATGATTAAAGCAAAGGTCGTATAGCAACCTGCTATACGACCTCGTAACTCCTTTAACAACTTGGTTAATGAGCTGCTGCAAAGTTACGGGTATTTTTTTTGCTTAAACAAATTTATCCCATTGATTTTTACATATTTAAGACCAATTAACGAATAATTTACAATATTTATATGATATTTGTAGGCATTTTTGGCTTACAAACGTTGCATGCTGTATTTTTTTAGTTGATGCATTACTGCAGCGAGGCAATCACGGAATAATTTGTTCTATATCATAACGCTTAAATTTCAAAGGTTGCACTTTCTATGTCTGTTATCATAACATTATCAAAGAGAATCCTCGATTCGTTTCATAATCTCCTTGCTCGGAAGGCGATGGTTGGACTCCAGCAAGGCTTTAAGCTTGGTTATATATTCTTCTTTCGATAGAATATCATAGTGAAGAAGTTCGTCCATTACATAGATTATTCCCGAAACTTGAAGCCCATGCCGTTCTGCTATTACTCGAAGGTTACGATCGCCAGTCAAGAGTTTATAATCACCGTTCAATGCGTAATATAAAACTGTGCAGTCTTGGAAAGAGAGATTCTTATCTTGAAGTGACATAATCTCTGCATACTCATTGCTTTTGAAAGTTTTGATTGTGATTTTTCCTTCTTGGTGTAATTGAGCAATCGCATCTTTCACTCCTTGTGTTTTTAGCTCACCGATAATAAAGTCGGTGGTGTGGATTGACAAAGGAAGCTCACAGAATCGTTCCAAAAGTCCAATATTCCATAAGTCTATGAATATATTGGTATCGCTGATTACTATTTCCATTAGGCAAGAACGAAATTATGTAATACTTCCTCTGTCGTCTTGTTGAGTAAGACGGCAGCCTTGGATTCTGTAATCAAGCCACTTGACAGGGCACGATAGATAAGGTTCTCGAATCTGGTGCTGTGCTCGTCATCAATGATGCTTTTCTCTACCTGTGATTTGAAATTGGAATCGAAATTTTTCTTCTTCCAATAGGTTGTATAGCGATTTTCTGATATGACATCAAGATATCTCGCCTTATACATCAAGGCATCAACGGATATTCCAAATTCTGCTTGAAGGTTTTTCAACTCAACTAAAGCTATGTCGTGGCGTTTCTCACCAATGGACTGAAAGAAAGTTTGTCTTGGCATCAAAACTTCATTGGCAAAAATATTGCAGTATTGTTCTTCCATCTTTTCATCCATGTCTTTTGGAAAATGAAGCAATGCATGGCCTAATTCATGGAGCGCAGTAAAACGCTTACGCTCGGTGCTCATCTGTTTGTTAATGACAATGACAGGAGTCCCATTTTCCAATGTGCCATTGAGACCTGAGAAAGCATCAGAAGCTTCTACTTCTACCACAATGATACCATTGGTCTCTAAGATGTTGATGACGTTGGTAATGGCGGCGTTGCCAATATTCCAATCGGTGCGGAGTTTGGTTGCTGCGCTGAAAACATCATTTAAAGACTTTACTTGGCAAGTAAAGGAGGAAGCATCAAAATGCCTTTCGATTCCACAAATGTCTTCTATTTCATTGATGCGTTCAATGGTATCTTCCACCATGAGATTGATGGATTTCTCTTCCTTAGCACTCAGGCGAGTTAGTTTGCGGTAATGAACATTATTGAGAGCTGAACGATTTCCGCGAAACAGATAGTCGGGGGAAATGTTCAGGGCTTTGCACAATGCGATGAGAATGGTACTGTCTGGCATACTCTCGCCTCGTTCGTATTTGGACACGGATTGTTTGGTGACAATATCATTCATCATCACACAGAGTTGTTGCATGGACAAGCCTCGCATCAGACGTGCGTTGCGCAGTCGCTTAGAAAATATATCTTTTAGTTCCATAATTAATCATTTGTTCTGTTGGTTGACAAAGATAGTAAAATTATACGGAGTAGTCAACCAACAAGGCGAAAAAATAACAATATTTAATTATAATTTAAAAATATGAATGTAATCAAGCTTTTTGATTACCAAGAGGATATGAAGGAACGGATTGAGAAGGCGTTGCGCCTTCATCGATCCGTGATGGCACAAATGCCAACGGGTACGGGAAAAACGGTTCTACTCGCTTCGGTCGTAGAATCGTTTTTGAGGGAACATTCCAATTGTAATGTTTGGATTGTTGCCCATAGAAGGGAGTTGGTTTCTCAGATTCGAGAAACTATTCAAAGAGTTTTTTCGAAAACCCCATCCCTTCTTTATAAGGATTTTTCGAACCACCCTGTCAATTCTTCGAAAATCACCCCGTCCCTCTTTACCCTTAAAGAGGGGAATTTTTCGAAAACCCACCCGTCCTCCCTTACCCTTAAGGGAGGCTCCACCTCTCACCCCGACCCTCTCACCCTCAGGGGAGAGGGAGGAAACCGCCCTACTCGGTGCTCGGAACCGCTTCGCTCTAAGGTTGGCGGACCATCAAAGGTCTCGCCAGATTGTGCGGGATGGGACCGCCTGGGTGCTGCTTGCTTGCGAGCTGGTGATGGGCTTACTGCTACTTGCTTGCGGCCTACTGAGGGGCTTGGGGACCGCCTGGGTGCTATTGGGGCATCAAAGGTCTCGCCAGATTGTTTGTCGGCTGGCGCATTCAATGTTCCTATCAAGGCTGTGTCGATACAATGGTTGTCGAAACACTATGACGAGATAGAGGAAGAACCGGGGATGATTGTGATTGACGAGGCGCACCATGCGCTTGCCAAGACTTACAAGGGAATGTGGGAGAGATTCCCGAATGCTAAGTTCCTGGGACTGACAGCTACTCCTTGCCGATTGAATGGTAAGGGATTTACTGATCTGTTTGATGTCTTGGTGCAGTCGTGGAGTGTTCCTGAGTTTATCAGCAAGGGAAGATTGGCGACATACGATTTTGTGAGCATCAAATCGGATAGTGTGACGCAACGGCTCATCGACTCCTTGCAGAAGCGAGGGGCAGATGGTGACTACCAAAACAAGGAGATGGATATGTTGCTGAATAAGAAACCGAGCATCGAAAGGCTCTATCGGAGTTTGGAGGAATATGGTAAAGATAGAAAGGGCATCGTGTATGCTATCAATATCAGGCATGCTAATGCTATTGCCGAGTTCTACAGAGAACACGGCATCGCGGCTGTTGCTATTGATAGTAAAACGCCAAGTTCTTTACGAAAAGAACTTATAGAAAGGTTCAAAGCTTCTTCTAATACTTCTTTTTCGAAAACCCACCCGTCCTCCCTTACCCTTAAGGGAGGCTCCACCGCTTTCCCCAAGCCCCTTTCCCCTCAGGGGACAGGGGATGTAACCGCTCCTCCTCGTCGCTCGGAACCGCTTCGCTCTAAGGTTGGCGGACCATCAAAGGTCTCGCCAGATTGTGCGGGATGGGACCGCCTGGGTGCTGCTTGCTTGCGGCCTACTGAGGGACTTGGGGACCGCTTGGGAATGAGTGGAGCATCAAAGGTCTCGCCAGATTGTGCGGGATGGGACCGCCTTACTGATACTTGCTTGCGAGCTGGTGATGGACTGGGGGCTGCTTGCTTGCGACCTGCTGATGGACTTGCTCCTATACAAGTGCTGGTGAATGTGGACATATTCTCGGAGGGATTTGACTGTCCGGATGTGGAGTTTGTACAGTTGGCTCGACCTACGTTGTCGCTTGCCAAGTATCTGCAGATGGTGGGACGTGGATTGCGAGTGGCTAAGGGAAAGAAGAACTGCGTGATTATAGATAATGTGGGACTATATCGGGTGTTCGGGTTGCCTTCGCAAGTATGGAACTGGAATGCTATGTTCGAGGAAAAGCTGAAAATTGGCAAGAGAAAGGAGACTCAGAAGGATAGAGAGTTTTTCCTAATGAACGAGAAGCAAGACGATATTCAGATTCATCCAGACTCAGAAATGATGATGGTGATGAGCCATGAAGAATTGCTCCAAACACTACAGTATCGTGAGTTTGTAGATAGCAAAGGGGAGTTTGCCATCATCAAGCTGCCTGATGGAAAGATGACGGTAGTGAACCGACAAGGAGAACAGGTACTGGAACCAGGCGATTACTATGACATGAAGCTGTTGGATGGCAACATCCTGTTCTACCGACCTCGCAGAAAGGCGAAATGCTATTATGACCTGTTGGCAAAAGCTGTCATCGACGATGGCACTAACGTAGCAGAAGCTCCCCATGTTGTCAACATAAAAGGATGGGAGTTTATAGAATATAACGACATCTTCATGTCTCGAACCCAAGAAGATTTTTCTCTGCCCTATCATCCTTCACAATATGATTTTCTGAATTATGGGTACTATATGATATTCAGATTCAGACCTTCTGCTCCCGGTTGTCAGGTATGGTACTATTGTGAGGGTGATGAAGGGAAGATGCGCATGAGCAATGAAGAGAGCAGGAATGTATGTTTCCTGCGTAATGATTACGAACATGTGTATTGGTTATGTGCAGTCCTGTATGGTGAACGTATCGTTGTCATGGACAGCAAAGAGGACTACTATCTGGTGGATTCAAATTTGAAGAAGACTTATATAGGATGCAATCATCCAAAGAATGAAAATGAAGATTTGAATTTTGTGATGCCTCGCCTTGGCAAGAAATACTATCATGAGGCGATGTTGCAAAAGAAGGAAATGGAAGCAAACGAGATGCTTCTTTTGCATGAGAAGTCGGAGGCAGGGCATGTGGAATTGTATCAGGCAGGAAAGAAATGGGGTGTGAAGGTAGATGGTAAAGTTATCGTGCCACCCCTCTATTGCAGTATAGCGCAACCTGTTGGTGCCTATTGCGCCTTTGAACAGATTCCCAGACATTGGGGCATTATGACATTGAAAGGAAAAGTGATTGTTGATGCCAAATATGAGAAGGTGGAGATTCGTGACAATGGAATCGCCGTGGTAACAGGCATCACGGGAAAAGCACAGACAATCAATCTTTTAAAGGTAAAAGGGTAAAAAGGTAAAAAGGTAAAAGAGTAAACAGGCCGATGTGAACAAGCGTTCATGTCGGTCTGTTTTTGTTTATGTAAATCAGGAAATAAAAAAGCGGAGCGTGATTTCACAACCACACTCCGCGCAAACTTAAACAACTAATAAAACAAGCTAAAACAAAGTAAACTAAACTGCAATGATTATCAACTAGTTACGTAAATTCTTAGAGTTGTACTTTTTCTTTAATTTTGAGCCTTTTTTGGTGCACTTTTTGGGACTAATTTTGGGACATTTTTGGGACTTTTGATAGAAAAGATTTGGTTGTTTCAGAAAATAAGAGTATCTTTGCATCGGTAATAAAATAAAGCAAGACAATGGGAAGAAGAAAAACTATTTTAAAAGCTAAAGAGCCTATAAGACTTAGGTTCAAAAAGCTAAAGAATGGCAATAAGTCTATCTATCTGATGGCTTATGATGCTAGTAAGGGTGTGAATAACTGCTATTCGTATGAACATCTGGGATTGTATCTTGTGCCCGAGGTTGATGAAGCTGCAAGGATTCTGAATAAGAACACGATGAATGCAGCCAATGCTATCAAGGCACAAAGATTGCTTGATTATGCTAACGGAAAAGCTGGCATTAAGAAACCTGATAAGGGTAAGAAGATTCTTTTGATAGATTGGCTGAAACTTTATGCAGCCAAGAAAGAGCAGCTAGGGCAGAGCAAGAGTAATGCCGTGACAATTAAGAACGTTATGTTACACCTAGTTAAATACAAGGGTGATAAGATAACAATGGATAGAGTGGATAAAACATTTTGTGAGGGTTTCGTGTTGTATCTTGTCAATGGGAAGACGATAGGCACAAGAAACCCCAAGAAAAGCGGTGAGCACAAGGAAAAACCGATTGCCAATAGTACTGCTAGACTTTATTTCAATACCTTTGTTACTGCTCTTAACGAAGCAGTTAGGGATGGGATAATAGGTAGAAACCCTGCAAACCAACTAAAGAAAGAGGAAAAGAAACCTTTAAGCAGAAGTGGCAATGATAGAGGGTATCTAGAGATTGATGAGGTCAAGAAACTGATGAGCACTCCCTGCAATGATGAGCAAGCAAAGATGGCTTTCTTGTTTGCTTGTTTCTGTGGTCTTAGACTATCTGACATAAAGGATTTGAAATGGAAAGATATTAAGTCGGGTGAAGATGGGACGGTTGTCAGTAAGATTCAGGTGAAGACACAACAGAGTATTATTGTGCCTTTGTCTGCCAATGCCCTAGAGTGGTTACCTGATAGAGGTGATTCGAAAGGGGAAGACTTCGTGTTTACTTTGCCGTCTCATTTCTCCATAAACAGAAGTATGAAGAAGTGGGCAAAGGATGCAGAGATAGAGAAGAATGTAACGTTCCACCTATCTAGACATACATTTGCCACAACTTTGCTTACTTTGGGTGCAGACATCTACACAACTAGTAAGTTGATGGGACATAAAAACCTGAGAACAACTCAGATTTATGCAGAGGTTGTAAACAAGAAGAAAGTGGAAGCAGTTAATTTAATGGATAAGGTTTTTTAATGAATAGAAGATATGACGGAAAAGGATAAGCAAGATTGTTTGCAAGGTGTTCAAGAGTACATCAAGCAGAATACTAATAGCAATGATAAAGAAGCATTAATGCAAGCAATAGAAAAGGTGCTCCAACAAAACTACATATTTGATTCTGATGTGTTAGAAGTACTTGACTATATTGGTGTTAATATATGGGGTATATACCATAAAGGGTATGTGGATTTCAAAGGTAAGTGGCACGATGATTATTACGAGTTAGAGTTAGGAATATGGGAAAGAGGTTCGCTTTGTTGTGGTATGATAAAAGATGCAATAAGATTGCTAAAGAAGAAGTACACCTATATGCAGTCTAGAAACGTTGGTGGCAGTTCATCGGCTTGTGGTGCTTCTCCTGAATGTGTCTGCCCTGCTGATAGTGATGTTTCGAGCGTGTGCGTTGTATCTCCTGAGAATGGTAAGGTGCAGAGCAAGCAGCCTCAACAACTGGAGTTGCCACAACTAACCGAGAAAGAAAGTTTTTACTTTGCTAGGGCAATAGAGAAAGGTTTGATGAAACAGACAGAAAACGGCTATAAGTGGCTACCAGAGAAAGCTAAGAAAGTGAGCCTTATGTATTTCGTTAGTTGTATTCATTGTGATTTAACGAAAGACGAAATACCATATAGAAAAATAGAACGATTATTTGGCTATAAAAGATTAGATAGCGTGTACCAAAGTTTTTTTAAGAACAAACCAAAAACAAAGTTGGAAATCTAGTATAGACGATTTGTTTTGATGATAGAAAGCACTCTCTTAATTGGGGGTGCTTTTGTTGTATTTAGGTTGTATCGTTTTTTAGTACAACTTGTGGCACAACAAGATACTATTTTTTATCTTACCAAATGTTCGTACCTTTGCACTATCCAAACAGAGTTGTAGGCTTATATACACCTATGAGTTATTTCAACTTTGAATGGTGGTGGAGCAAAGTGTATCGAGGTGAAAGAGCACTCCACCTTTGTTCTCTTCTAAATAAAATAAGAAATATGGAAGAAAACAAAGACATTATGCAGCAGTTGGCAGAGATAAAGGCATTAACCTTACTCGCTGCAAAGGAAATGCTAACAATGAATGATGCAGTATTATATACTGGTCTAGGTAAATCATACTTGTATGTTCTTACTTGCAAAAATAAGATACCATATTACAAGCCAAATGGTAAGAACATCTATTTCAAGAAGTCTGAGTTGAATGATTGGTTGCAGCGAAACCGAGTAAACTCTATTGATGAGGCTGAGAGTGCAGCAGCCTTGTATGTAGCCAAGAAAGGGGGTGAGTTATGATGATGCAGCAACCAAAGGTTCTTTATTATGCCAAGTTTGAGTATGACAAGAAGAACAGATTCAAGCCTGATGGTACAGAGAGAAAAGACCCCGTTTATGTTATGACTAAGTGTCGTGGGTATTATCCACCTATGGCACATTTCGTAAACAAACGTGGTATCAATAAGGGTAAGGCTACAATGTATCTGAAACAAAAACGTGACGAACAACCAAGCAATGCACCAAAGATGTTTCTACAAAGTACTGGTAGCCTCAACTTTACTGGGTTAAAGGATTGCTTTACGTGGAGTGGAACGGCTTACGGCTATCCAAACGATATGCCAACTTATTCGAGTAAGAGGATTCCAAACCCTTTCCTGAGTTGCAGGAGTGATGGTTATCTGTTTCAGTTTCATCAAGAAGATGAAGTGTTGGTACAAAATGGTTTTACTATCCCAAGCAGTTTTGAGTTGCTGATATTGGGAAATGCTAAACCTTTGATGGCTTCGTACAACCAACAACTGCAATTAGGATTGTTCGATGCAGTATTGAATACGTGCCGTACAAGTGCTATTTCTTGTGCTGATAGTGATGAGGCTGAAAAAAGTTAATTCCCTTATATAACAAGTCGTGAATTAATACAGATTTTAGTAACATCGACAACACGAATATAGGTGGTATGATAGACAAGATAAAGCTATCTTTACCAAGGTGTCGGGATATGCCTGATATAAGTGGCTATCTTGACAATGGTAATGAGAGTAGCAATGTTAAAACTGGAGAGGTTAGTGTCTTTGGCAATGTGGAGAACATCAAGGTGATGCAATACTTTGGCGGTTACTCTATCCAAGGTAGTTTACCTAAATTCTTATATGGGAATAATGTTTGCCAACTGACAAGAAAGGAAGTAGGGCAAGCAATAGAGAAACTTTCTGATAGATTGCATTTGCCTTTGAATGATGCAAGAGTGACGAGTATTGAAGTAGGTGCTAATATCTGCTTAACGAAACAACATACTGCATATACAAGATTGTTGGGTGATATGCCGAGAATGCAGCGTGTTTCTATGGCTGATAGTCTGTACTATAAAGGTTCAGGCAAGGTTCACCCAAGGCAGTATTACTTCTATGACAAGGTAGCAGAAGTAAGGAAATCGGGCGGCACAATGCCACAAGGTCTTGAAGCTGCAAATATGATGAGGTACGAAATGAGATTGAATGGAAGATTACCTTTTCAGTTGTCTATACCTGAGTTTAAGGGTTCAACATTGCAAGATAGGGAAGTGTATCAAGAGTTAATTAATAGGTGGCTCAATGGTTACCTGAGTATTAATAAATTGGTTAATATGGAAGACGAACATTTGAAAAAAGGAATGAGTGTAAAGGAAGCACAAGAAGTTTTTATTGCTCAACAGATAGCAAAGGGCGGTTCTTCTATGATAGATGAATTTATAGCCAAGCTAAAGCAAAATGAGTGCTTCGATAATCGGCTCTATTATAATCGAGTAAAAAGCAATTTGCAGAAGTTGGCAAGTAAAACAAAATTAAGTGTAGATAATGGGGATATTGAGGAATTAACGGCAAAGGTAAAACAGATTGCCCAAGATTCTTAATTCCCTTATATAACAAGTCGTGAATTAATACAGATTTTAGTAACAAAGGTATTATAATTTAATGTTTAACAATGCACTCTTATGGGTGCTTAAAAAGTAAAGATAATGAAAACAGAAAAATTTAATTTGAATGTGTTAGATTTAAAGGGTTTGTTCTGTGATGTTCTTGCAAGACATCTGAATGATGGAACACTAACAAGAGAGTTCGTAGCTGATATGAAAAAGCGTGGTGTCCTGACTGATGCAAAGAAAGCCAAGGAGTTAGAACAGGAAATCAACTTCATGATTCATGGGGATTCAGACTTCTGTGGGTTCTTCTGCAACTTGTTTGCTAGGAGAGATTCTATGAGCACAAGAGAGAAGTTGAGACAGATATTGATAGAAGAAGATACTATCAAACGTTTGACTGCTGAGTGTGAAGATGAAGACAACCTAAAGGAGTGTTGCAAAGACTGCCCAAGCAAAGATAGTGGGGAGTGTGGTGCGTGTATTGTCAAGGAAGAAACAGAGTAGGCACAAATAAGGTCTTCTGTTGCTATATCCTTTGAGTGATGGGTGATTGTTCGAACAAAGAAATAAAACTCCACCAAGGGAAATAGAGCAGATTCAATGAGCGGTACAAAGGTCGGGTGTTCCTGATACTGGCTGCAACTATATGATTGCTGAGGCTGAATGCAAACTTGCTTAACGTCTGGTCGGTGCAGTACTGGGAGCCTCAACAATAATGAACATTTCCACTATGATAGAGGGAAATAGTGGGTAAAAAGAAAGGGAGTAGGCTTGAAACCTATTCCCTTTGTTCTTGTCTGATGGTCTTATTTATTCTGCTCGGCTACCTTGTCAAGTGCCTTTTTGATTTCCAACATTATCCATACTGCATTTCGTATAGCGGTATAGTCTGTAATATCGGCAAGCGGTGTAACTGCAATTTCAAGAGCAGCGTTGCCAAGTTCCTTACTAAGTTCTGATGCACTACCAAAGGTAGGCTCTAACAACTTCAACAGTTGTTCTGATTGGTTCTGTACCATATTTCTAGATATATAAATAGCAAGACTACCTTTTGTTCAATGCACTATCTAGGGAATGCACCTGCACACCATTACAATGTGTAGAAAGGGTCTTGCTAATATGTTATGCCCGCAAAAGCAGTTGAACGGCTGCAAGATAGGGCGATTATTTCTTTTAGGATTTCTCCTAGATATTTGAATTTTGAACGCTACAAAGATATATCAAAAACAAGAAACCACAAAAGAAAGTGCAAGTATTAACAGAAGATTAACACTTCAATGTGTTGGGATTCCTGAGAAAGTTGTATCTTTGCAGTAGTGAAACGTTGGATTGAGGGAGAGGGTCATAGACGTTCTCATTTTTACCGCCAATGTTTCTACCTTTGGTTTGAGAAAGAGCGGTGTCACTTCTCAACTAAGTAGGTGTGGTGTCTGTCCTCTCACATCTAGCCAAGTGTTTTTTTGCTCTCCATTTGGTTGTGGTTCTTGAATGGTTCAAGAGTGCCACGATTGAATGGAGAGCGTTTTCTGTGGCTTTATACTTTGGGCGGTGGGTGATTGTTCCACCGAGAAGAAAGAGAGCAGCAGAGTTACGAAACATCTTCGTGTTATCTCCTGACCTTAATTGCTGAGGCTGAATGATAGAGCAAAGAAAGCAAGCAGCCTCAACAACTGGAGCGAGAAAGAAAGTTGGATAAACCTTTGGTGGATTCAGGAAGATTTATTATCTTTGCAGCAGAAATCCCACCTTAGTGCCCTAGCACTTGCATTATTTTGTTACCCACCTTATTGCAAGGTGGGATTTTTTGTACCTTTTTGGGACTATTTTGGGACTTTTGGTTGGGATATGCCTAAAATATAAAGGTGAAAAAGTATGCTAACTATCTGATAATAAAAAGGCTACACCATTTCACAATGATGCAGCCTGCAAACTTAAACAACCAATAAAAGAAATAGATTGATCGTTCAATTGTTATATCTGATGAAGAGTAGCTCTTGTTAGAGCTTTGTGTTTTTATCTGTCAGAAATATGTCTTATCTATTTTGAAGACATTGCTGATTAGCGGATGAACAGGAGTTCACGATACTTAGGCAAGGTCCAAAGCTCATCGGCTACAGTCAACTCCAACTTATCAATCTGATAACGGATCTCCTCCATCTTTGGAGCTACCGTGTCATGATAAGCAATCGCCTTATCGTGCTCATTCTCAATCTTGTTGGCAACCTTGCGGGCATTTACCAACTCCTCAACACCTGTCTCGATGATCTGAGTGCGCTCAGCAATCTTCTTGATGATATTGATGTTGCGGGCTGTCAACTTCTTGCCTTCCTCGTCACCGAAGATGTCAATCATGTTCTCCACATTCTTAGCCAACTGGCTCTGATAGTGAGTAGCCACAGGGATGATGTGGTTCATGCTCAAGTCACCCATTACACGAGCCTCAATCTGAATCTTCTTGGTGTAGGTCTCCCATTTCACCTCATTGCGGGCTTCCAACTCGTTCTTCTTCATGACGCCCATATCCTCGAACATCTTGATAGATGCAGGGTCGAGATAACGCTCGAAAATCTTAGGACAGCTCTTCTCGCAGTCCAGACCACGCTTAGCTGCTTCCTCTACCCACTCATCTGAGTAACCATTGCCGTCGAAACGGATTGGCTTGCAGGTCTTCAAATCCTGACGAACGATGTCGATGATGGCAGATGTCTTGTCCTCACCCTTGGCAATCAACTCATCCACACGCTTCTTGAAGTCGGTCAAAGCCTCGGCTACGGCTGTGTTCAATACAATCATTGCTGATGCACAGTTAGCCTCAGAACCTACAGCACGGAACTCGAAACGGTTACCGGTGAAGGCGAATGGAGAAGTACGGTTACGGTCGGTGTTATCAATCATCAACTCTGGAATCTCAGGGATATCCAACTTCATGCCCTGCTTGCCAGCTACGGTGAAGAGATCCTTCTTGTCGGCTTTCTCAATGTGCTCGAGAAGGTCGGTCAACTGCTTGCCGAGGAATGAAGAGATGATTGCTGGAGGTGCCTCGTTGGCGCCCAGACGATGCGCATTGGTTGCACTCATGATAGATGCCTTGAGCAAACCGTTGTGCTTGTATACACCCATCAAAGTCTCTGTGATGAAGACTACGAAACGGAGGTTATCCTCTGGTGTCTTGCCAGGACCATGGAGCAGGATGCCTGTATCTGTAGCGAGACTCCAGTTGTTGTGCTTACCGGAACCGTTGATGCCTGCGAATGGCTTCTCATGGAGAAGTACGCGGAAACCGTGATGGCGAGCCACCTTCTTCATCAAGCTCATCAAAAGCATGTTGTGGTCAACGGCAAGGTTGGTCTCCTCGAAGATAGGTGCCAACTCAAACTGGTTTGGTGCTACCTCGTTATGACGGGTCTTGCAAGGAATACCTAGTTCAAGAGCCTGGATTTCCAAATCCTTCATGAATGCCTGAACACGCTCTGGGATGGCTCCGAAGTAGTGGTCGTCCATCTGCTGGTTCTTTGCAGAATCGTGACCCATCAGGGTGCGGCCTGTCAGCATCAGGTCAGGACGTGCAGCATACAAGCTTTCATCTACCAGGAAGTACTCCTGCTCCCAACCGAGATTGGAAATAACTTTCTTGACATCTGGGTTGAAGTAGTGGCAAACCTCTGTTGCTGCTACGTTTACAGCGTGCAATGAACGGAGCAATGGAGCTTTATAGTCGAGTGCCTCACCTGTGTAAGAGATGAAGACAGTAGGGATACAGAGTGTATCATCGATGATGAATACAGGTGATGTTGGATCCCATGCAGAATAACCGCGTGCCTCGAAGGTTGAGCGGATACCGCCAGATGGGAAAGATGATGCATCAGGCTCCTGCTGAACGAGCAACTTGCCTGAAAATTCCTCGATCATGCCACCCTTGCCATCATGCTCGATGAAGGCATCATGCTTCTCGGCAGTACCTTCTGTCAATGGCTGGAACCAGTGAGTGTAGTGGGTTACGCCATTCTCGTCAGCCCACTGCTTGATGCCTTTGGCTACGGCGTTGGCGATGTTACGGTCGAGACGTGCTCCGTTGTCAATGACGTCTACCAGTTTCTCATAGACATCTGCTGGGAGATACTTGTACATCTTCTGTCGGTTGAATACCTTCTTTCCGAAGAATTCACTTGGTCGCTCGCTAGGAGCGGTTACCTCAACAGGCTTTCTCTTGGAAGCCTCTGAAACAGCTTCAAATCTTAAGTTGCTCATACCTTATATAATTAAAATTTCTGATTTTCAATGTTTTTATAATCTGTTGGAACGTTTATTTTCCTAGCCATTTGGTAATTCTCTCCATGGCTTCCTTGCAGTCCTCATGCTCACCGAAGGCGGTGAGTCGGATGTAGCCTTCGCCCGATGGACCGAAGCCGACACCTGGAGTGCAGACTACGCTGGCACCATAAAGCATCTCTTCGAAGAATTTCCAGCTAGGTGTATTGTTTGGCGTCTTCACCCAGAGATAAGGTGCATTCTCGCCGCCATATACTCTTAAGCCGAGTTTCTGGAGTTCGGCTCTCATGAAGTGGGCATTCTCCATATAGTAATTGATGGTTGCCTTCACCTGTTCCTTACCCTCTGGGGTGTAGATGGCTTCGGCAGCACGCTGGCTGATATAGCTTGTACCATTAAACTTGGTGCACTGGCGGCGGTCCCAGATAGGATTCAATGCCACTTCCTCACCTGCCAATGTCTTTGCCTTCAACTCCTTAGGAACGATGGTGTAACCACAACGCACACCGGTGAATCCGGCAGTCTTCGAATAACTGTGGAATTCTATCGCTACCTTTCTGGCTCCACGAATCTCGTAGATAGAATGAGGAATTGATGGGTCGGTGATATATGCCTCGTAGGCTGCATCATAGAGGATGATGCTCTCGTTCTTGATAGCATAGTTTACCCATTTTCTGAGTTCTTCTTTCGAGATAACCGTACCCGTAGGGTTGTTTGGATAACAGAGATAAATCATGTCCACACGGTGGTCTGGAATCTGAGGGATGAAGTCGTCGCTCTCATCGCAAGGCATGTAGGTTACGTTACTCCACTTGCCATTCTCAAAGACTCCGGCTCTACCTATCATCACGTTAGAGTCTATATAAACCGGATAAATCGGGTCGGTAACGCCGATGTTGTTATCCCATCTCAAAATCTCCTGGATATTTCCCGTATCGCTCTTGGCTCCATCGTTTACGAATACCTCGTTGGCGTCGAGATGAATGCCACGTGGCAGAAAGTCGTTCTTGATGATAGCCTCTCGGAGGAAGTCGTAGCCTCGCTCAGGACCGTAGCCTCTGAAAGAAGCCTGCTCAGCCATCTCGTCTACAGCCTTGTGCATCGCCTTGATGACGGCAGGGCAGAGAGGCTGGGTTACGTCACCGATGCCCAGACTGATTACACGCTGCTTGGGATGTGCAATCTTGTAGGCGTTCACCTTCTTTGCGATGTCGGCAAACAAGTAGTTGTTGGCCAACTTCAGGAAATGTTCATTAACTAATGCCATATTTTGTTTCTCCTTTTATTTGTGGTCATTATCGACCATTTGTTATTTAAGTTTGCTCTTATTTATAATTCAATTTCTCCTTCAAAGGCGAATGCTGCAGGCCCTGTCATGTAAACATGATCATCAGCCTCGCTATATTCTATTTCCAGCGTTCCGCCATCCATCACGATACTGCTTTTTCTGCCGGTACGCTTGGTAAGGGCTGCGGCAACGGCTGTGGCACAGGCTCCTGTTCCGCAAGCCATTGTTATTCCGCTTCCCCTTTCCCAAACTCGTGTCCTTATGATGTCTGTATCAGTTACTTGTGCAAATTCTATGTTGCATCTTTGGGGAAATGCCTTGTCTCTTTCCAGGATTTTACCATAGTGGGCGATGTCGATGGTGTCGATGTCATCCACGAAGGTAACGAAATGCGGATTACCCATGCAAACATAGGTGCCTTCAAATTTTCTGCCGTCAGCTTCGAGCACCGAAGGGCCTATGAATTGCTCGGGATTTTCAAGTTTGGGTTTCAGCATGTCTACTGTTACCGATTTCACAACTTCTTTATTATCCTGAAGATGAAGTTTCAATATCTTGATACCCGAAAGCGTTTCCAGTCGGATGGTGTCCTTTCGGGTCAATCCTTTTTCGTAAAGATACTTACCGATGCATCGGCTTGCATTGCCGCACATCATCGCTTCTGAACCATCGGCGTTGAAGATGCGCATCGAATAATCTGCTCTTCTGCCGTCGTGCGGCTTTCCGATGAGAACCAGTCCGTCGCTTCCTATGCCCGTGTGATAAGCACTCCAGGCAATGGCCGCCTTCTCTGGGTCAGGGATGTCGTACATCTGGGTATCTACATATATATAATCGTTACCCGCTCCCTGCATCTTTGTAAAATGAACTGTTTCTTTCATCTGCATTGTTCTTTATGTTTGAATATTCTTCTTTTATCTCTCACGTCTCGTCTCTTTTGAGATTTGACTTTTTGCTAGTCTTTCGAATATTTCGATGACTATTTGTTTGATTTCGGTTGCAAAGGTACGACGATTTGTTGAGATATGCAAGAAAATAAATACAGAAATCTTGATTATTTTTCGCAATCTTACAATTTGTGTTGTAAAAATGCTTTCTGCCTTACAAATTGTAAGGAGAATATGATAAGCCTTGATAAATTTAAAATGTTCGACAAAAATTAAAAGCGAAATGCTTGTCTTTTCTTTAAAATACTGACAAAATGTATTAATTTTGCAGCCGAAAACGAACATAATGTAAAAGAAAGACTTAATTTGGATAACAACCAATAAGAGTCCGTTTTCGAAAAGAGACAATCAATAGAAGTATTAACACATTATTAATTATTAAAGGATTATGAAGAAGATTGAGGCAATTATCCGCAAGTCTAGATTCGAGGATGTCAAGAAGGCGCTTTTAGCAGCAGACATCGAGTGGTTCTCTTATTATAATGTAAGAGGAGAGGGAAAAATGCGGCAGGCTCGCATTTACCGTGGTGTGATGTATGATACCAGCAGCATCGAACGTGTGCTTCTGAATATTGTGGTTCGTGACAAGAACGTGGAACCAACCATCGCCGCCATCCAGGGGGCTGCCCAGACCGGTGAAGTAGGAGACGGCAGAATCTTCGTGATTCCTGTACTCGATACCGTTAGAATCAGAACCGGCGAGCGAGGCGACATTGCATTGTATAACGCTGAGAAAGAGGAATAATTTAAAATGTTGAATGTTAAGTGTTGAATGTTGAATTAGGCATTCTTACTTATCTTTAATAAATATTATTTAGTATTCTAATTTAACTATAAGATATAAGTATGAGCAGTTTATTATTGACGACACTTGATACGGGTAACACAGCGTGGATGATCATGGCAACCATCTTGGTGCTTTTGATGTCAATCCCGGGTATAGCACTTTTTTATGGTGGTTTGGTGCGCCAGAAGAATATTCTCAGCATCCTGATGCAGACGGTTTTCATCGTGGCAGTAGTCAGTCTGATATGGATAGCCTTCGGTTATTCTTGGGCTTTCTCTACAGAATATGCCGATTCGGGCAATCCTCTGGCTTGCATCATCGGTGGTTTCGATAAATGTTTCCTCCACGGCATCGGCTTGGATGCCATCATGCCTACAGGCATTCCGGAACTCACCTTTGCAATGTTCCAGTGCATGTTCGCCCTGATTACTCCAGCCTTGATTCTCGGTGCCTTTGCTGAGCGTGTGAAGTTCAGCGGTTATGTACTTTTCACCATCCTTTGGGTTATCATCGCTTATCTTCCAATGGCCCACTGGGTATGGGGCGGTGGTTTCCTGCAGGAGATGGGAGCCATCGACTTTGCGGGTGGTACCGTGGTACATATCAATGCCGGTGTAGCCGCTCTGGTCATGGCACTCTGTGTAGGCAAGCGAGATGATTACCGTGCAGGTCATCCTATCACACCTCACAACATCACCTTCGTGTTCATGGGTATGTCATTCCTCTGGTTGGGATGGTTCGGTTTCAATGCCGGTAGCGGATTGGCAGCCGATGGTCTGGCAGCCAACGCCTTCCTTGTAACCCATATCGCCACAGCTGCAGCAGCCACCACCTGGATGCTCATCGACTGGATTGTGAACAAGAAGCCAACTACGGTAGGTGCTTGTACCGGTGCTGTTGCCGGACTGGTAGCCATCACTCCTGCAGCCGGCAGTACCGATATTTTCGGAGCTTTCTGCATCGGTATCATTTCCACCATCGTCTGCTTCTTCATGGTAGCGGTCGTAAAGGAGAAGTTCAAGTATGATGATGCCCTCGATGCCTTTGGTGTTCATGGTATGGGTGGTATTCTGGGATCTATCCTCACCGGTGTCTTCGCCACTCAGTATGTAACAGGAGCAGAAGGTGTACAGGGTGCCCTCTATGGCGACTGGCATCAGCTCTGGATTCAGGTTGTAGCCACCGTGGTAAGCATCATCTACAGCGTTGTAGTTACCTACATTATCTTCAAGGTAGTAGATAAAAGTGTAGGTGTACGTGTTGACAAGCGAGTAGAGGAGGAAGGTCTCGACATCTACGAGCATGGTGAGAGTGCTTATAGCAACTAATTGCGAAATTCGATTATCAGCATAAAATTTAGGTCAATGGTGTTTCATTTTGAGGAATGGAACACCATTTTTTTACGATAAATCCTCAACTTGCACAATGAAAATGCCTCAACTTGCACAATGAAAATGCTTCAACTTGCACAATGAAATTGCCTCAACTTGCATAATTTAACGTTTAAAATACTAATATTCAGTAACTTTTGATTATCTTTGCAGCGATGTTTAAAAAATATGGTTATGAAGAAATATAAGGCAAGAATAGCAGATAAAATGTTAAGTCGGAGACTTTTGGGGAATGGTGCCGTTTTGATACAAGGCCCCAAATGGTGTGGAAAGACGACAACTGCAGAACAGCAAGCAAAGAGCGTTGTGTATATGGATGATCCTGAATACATGGAGCAGAATGTGGAACTTGCAAATCTTTCTCCCAAAAAGTTGCTTTCAGGAGAAGTGCCTCGTCTTATTGATGAATGGCAATTAGCCCCGCAACTTTGGGATGCTGCCCGTTTTGAGGTAGATCATAGGGATGAACTAGGGCAATTCATCTTTACTGGTTCTGCAGTCCCTGTTGATACAAGTAAAATTCACCATTCAGGGACTGGTCGATTTGCATGGTTGACAATGAGAACAATGAGTCTTTCTGAATCTGGCGATTCTACAAATGAAGTCAGTCTTGAAGAATTGTTTGCCAATCCCGTAGCAGATGTTTTTTGCAACCAATCCTCTCAATATTGATTCTTTGGCATGGTTGATATGTCGGGGTGGTTGGCCAAAGGCAACGATGGTTAGTAAGGAGGTAGCACTTGATATGGCATATAGATATTATGAAGCCGTGGTGCACTCTGACATTTCTCGTGTAGATAATGTGAGCCGTGATCCGGAAAGAGCAAAAAGAATATTGCGTTCTCTAGCAAGAAACCAATGTGCTCAGGTAACGGTAAATACTATCTGTGCTGATTTGGAGAATAATGATGTTGTAGCCACCAATCGCAATACGGTGGCTTCCTATATAGAAGCATTGAAGAAAATTTTCGTATTGGAAGATTCTTTGGCATGGAATCCAAATTTTGCGAAGTAAAACGGCTATTCGCACTTCGGATACCCGATATTTTTCTGATCCTTCTATTGGTGTTGCGGCTTTAGGTATAGGTCCAAATGATTTGGTGAATGATCTCAGTACGATGGGTTTGTTCTTTGAATCAATGTGTATCAGAGATTTGCGTATTTATGCCGATGCTATTGATGGAACAGTGTATCATTATCGTGATGGTAATGGTTTGGAGTGTGATGCTGTAGTTCATTTGCGTAATGGGAATTATGGACTGATAGAAGTTAAATTGGGTGGTGAGAAGAACATCGAAGAAGGAGCAAAGAATCTAAAGCTCTTGGCTTCTAAAATCGATGATACGAAAATGAAATCCCCATCTTTCCTTATGGTTCTGACAGGTACATCTCGTTATGCAGTTCGCAGACCTGATGGTGTGTACGTTGTGCCAATTGGTTGTTTGAAAGATTAATCAAAATACAGAATCTTTGTACTCTAGCACCTTGACCGTATGTTTAGTATGGTCGAGGTGCTATCTTTATTCAAGTTTCGCAAGCTCAGAAGTTAAAGGAGTTATCGCTCCCTACGGTCGCTGAGGAGTTAAGACAACAGTCTTTTTGGCGTAGTTTTTTAAGCAGCAAGACATACGTCTTAACTCCTTAACTCCTTTAACTTCCTGATATGCGAAAGTTCAGTTATCTTTATATAATAAGGTGTAATCCGTTTTTTTACTGTAATCTCCTGATTCTTCTCCTTTTCTAGTGCTTTTTTATGTTAAATCTATCTGTTGTATGGTGACTAGAATAAAATCTTTTTCTTATATTTGTCAACAAAATAAAGAGTCGACAATTATGATTAATGAATCATTTTCTATAAGATTGCGGGAAGCGCGACAGATGATGGGGCTCAGCATGGATAAACTCGTAGAGCGAACCAACGGAGCCATCACCAAGCAGAGCATCTCCCGATATGAGAAAGGCATCATGCGCCCTAAGCGTGATGCCCTGCAAGCCATAGCCAAAGCCCTCAATATCAGCGAGGAATATTTCGAAGGAACCAATCTCAAGATAGATATGCCTATGCTCCGTACCACCTCCAATGGCAAGTTGTCCGAAGACGAGTTGCAAGCCCTGGAAGCGAAACTCTCGTTTTGGGCAGAGCAGTATCTTACGAAGGAGAAAGAAGCAGGATTTCCTACCCGGTTCAAGAATCCGGTAAAAGGCACCAAGGTATCAACCCTTGAAGATGCCATCCATGCTGCCGACCTTCTTCGTGAAAAGTGGCATTGCGGTGATGGTCCTATCGCCAGCATTCTGAGCCTCTTGGAAAGAAAAGGTATCATGATACTTGCTGCAACTCTCCCGGATTATGTCTTCGGAATGAGCACCTGGGCAGATAAGAAGCATCCGCTGATGATTCTCGATTTCAATCCGGAAAAGAGTAGCGTAGAGAAACTTCGTTTTACGGCTGTTCATGAACTGGCTCATCTGCTTCTCCTCTTCCCGGAAGATAGTCCGCTGAGGCTGGAGAAGCGTTGTGATCTCTTTGCCAGTTTCTTCCTTCTTCCTAAATTGGCGCTTATCGAAGAGTTGGGCTCCAAGAAGCGTGAGAAGATAACGCTGGAGGAGATGATCGACATCAAGGAACTGTATGGCGCATCTCTAGCCGCATCCATCATTGCCGCCAGAGATTACGGCATCATCACTACCGAGTATAAACGTGCATGGTATGCCGAGCATATAGAGCCTAATCCCCGTGAAATAGGTAATGGCCACTATGCATTTCCTGAGACATTGGGAAGGGAGAAGAGAGTCAATTCAATCATCAAAAGTATGGAGGAATAGAATATGCAGCATGAAAGTCAAAATATAGAATATAAGGAATCATGGGGACGTGGTTTCAAGAAGATTGCCGAGGAGTTTGAACGTGCCAGCTTGCCATTGCCAACGATAGAAGAAAATGGAGGTGGCGTGATGGCGATTATTCAGCGCAAGACAATAGACGAAGTTATCGCAGAGCGTGGCGGGGATGTCGGTGTAAATGTCGGAGACATGTCGGAGATAAATGTCGGAGACGTGTCGGAGATTAAACTGTCTGATAGACAGCAAATTATTGTTTCAATAATAAGGTCTAATCCAACAGTTTCTGCGAAACAAATGTCGGAGACTTTGTCGGTGACTTCGAGAACGATAGAAAGAGATTTGGCGGTAATGCAAAAAGCGGGTTTCATAAGGCACGAAGGTAAAGATAATGCCGGTGTTTGGGTGATACTCGAACAAGGAAATACGAATTCTTAATAGTGGTAAATATGAAGCAGAATAATAATGAACAAATCGTCTTCGATATGTTCGAAGAGGTTGCAACCGAAAGCATCGCTGAGGCTCGGAATGCATACACCAATGAAGAAATTGATGGGTGCTATCAGGAGGCGAAAGAGATAGCTGATAAGGCAATGATGAACTTGCTGGAGAAAATGGGAGGTACATAAAAAACAAAACTCCCACCGAGGCGGGAGTATAGGTTTTACACCTTCGGCAATTACTGCCTTATTGTGATAAGATGTAGGAAATCTTATTTTCTGCTGCAAATATAATACAAAATATTTGTTTATCCAATAAAAGGTTGTAATTTTACAGAAAATTAATAATTAAGTATATAAAATAATACTGATATGACTAAAATACTAGGAATTGATACTGGTACCAATAGTCTTGGATGGGCTATTGTAGAAAAGAAGGCTGATGAATATCATTTGCTGGATAAAGGTGTGAACATCTTTCAGGAAGGTGTTAAAATAGAAAAAGGCATAGAGTCTTCTAAAGCAGCTGACCGTACGGCTCATAAGGCATCAAGAGTCAGAAACTATCGTATTAAATTACGTAAGATACGTCTGCTTCGTATTTTAAGTGATGCGCATTTGTGTCCACCGCTTTCTAAGGTTGAACTTTCTGCTTGGAGACTCAAAAAAGAGTATCCTAAGAACGACTTGTTTATGCAATGGCAAGGTACTGATGATGAATCAGAAAAGACGCCATACGCTTATAGACATAAGTGTCTTCATGAGTGTCTAGACTTCAACAGTATGACTGATAGGTATATTTTGGGGCGTGCTTTTTATCACATGATTCAGCGTCGTGGCTTTTTGAGCAATCGTAAAGATCAGAGTGGTGATGATACTGGAAAAGTAAAAGAAAGTATCAGCAACTTGACTCAGGAAATGCATGATGATGGGTATGAATATTTAGGTGATTATTTCTATTCTCTCTATAATAAAGGAGAGAAAATTCGCAATCATTATACTGCACGAAATGAACATTATCTGGCAGAGTTTAAGGCTATTTGTGAAAAGCAGAAGTTAGATAAGAATCTCGGTCCAGAGATAGTACGCCAAATAGAAAAAGCCATTTTTGATCAGCGACCATTAAAGTCACAAAAGGGACAAGTGGGCAAATGTGTGTTTGAGAAGAACAAAACGAAATGTCCTTCTTCACATCCTATGTATGAAGAGTTTAGAATGCTCTCTTTTATCAATAATATTAAAATTCAGACACCAAATGATTCAGCTTTACGCCCTTTGTCTGCAGAAGAGCGAGAACTTATTATGCCTTTGTTCTTCCGCAAGTCGATTATAAAAAAGAAACAGTTTGATTTTGAAGATATAGCAAAGAAATTGGCACCCAAAAAACAATATGGTTTTTACAAGAAGAGTTCTGATGCAGAAATGCCATATCTTTTCAATTACCCTATGGATACATCTGTTTCTGGTTGTCCTGTAACTGCCGCTTTAAAAGAAATCTTTGGAGATAATTGGATTGATTCTCTTTGCGAAACCTATACGCTAGCCGAGGGTAAAAGTCGTTTGAATGTAGTCAATGATATTTGGCATGCATTGTTCTTCTATACAGATGAAACGAAACTTGCAGAGTTTGGCAAGAATCGTCTGCAATTGGATGATGAAGAAGCAAAGAAGTTTTGTGAGATATCTTTGCCAAGTGATTATGCGTCTTTAAGTTTGAAGGCTATCTGTAAGATTCTTCCTTATCTTAGAAAAGGCTTGATTTATTCTCACGCCGTATTCTTGGGTAACTTATGTGAAGTGATGCCGCAATACGAATGGAATATGGAGGAAATGCGTAATGCAGCCATTGATAATATTATCTATGAAATGAATCAGATTGATTCTAAAGATGCACGTACTTTCGAGGTGTGTATCAAGGAGTATCTGAAGGAGCAGTATCATGTATCTGATGAGAAACTCCAGAAACTATACCATCCTTCTATGATGGAGATGTATCCGAGAGTGCAACGCACCAATAATCATGGTGTTTATCAGCTTGGTTCACCTCGAATTGATAGTGTGCGTAATCCAATGGCTATGCGTTCTATGTTCAGATTACGTAAATTGGTAAACCGCTTGTTGGAGGAAGGTAAGATAGATCAAGATACAGAAATTCATATTGAGTTTGCTCGTGAATTGAATGATGCTAATAAGCGTAATGCTATTGCTGCATACACAAAAGAAAATCAAAACAAGAATGATGAGGCTCGCAAGAAAATAAGAAATCTCTTTAAGGCAGAAACGGGAAATGATATAGAACCAACTGATGCAGATGTCTTGAAATATGTTCTCTGGGAAGAACAGGGGCACATCTGTTTATATACGGGTAAGCAAATACGGATATCAGACTTTGTTGGAGCTAATCCAAAGTTTGATATAGAGCATACTATTCCTCGTAGTGTAGGTGGCGACAGTACAAGAATGAATTTGACACTTTGTGATAGTCGTTTCAATAGAGAAGTCAAGAAAACTAAGTTGCCAACAGAATTGCCTAACCATGATGAAATTATGGCACGTATTAATGACTGGAGAGAAAAGTATGAGTCTCTTGATGGTCAAATTCGTAGACAAAAGAAGATGTCAAAGGGAGCAACTACTAAAGATCAAAAGGATGCGATCATTCGTAAACGGCATCTTTTAGAATTGCAGCGCGATTACTGGCGAGGTAAGTATTTACGTTTCACGATGGAAAGTGTACCTGATGGATTTAGTCGTCGTCAAGGTACGGATATCAGCGTGATTTCTAAGTATGCACGTCTTTATTTGAAATCCCTTTTCAAGCATGTCTATACCGTTAAAGGTATTGCGACTTCTGATTTTAGAAAGATTTGGGGTATCCAAAAGGTATATAGTAAGAAGGAACGTGTAAATCATGTGCATCATTGTATTGATGCCATCGTTATTGCCTGTATCGGCTTAGATGAATATAATAAGTTGGGAGCATACTATCATGATGAAGAAAATCATGAATGGTATGGCATGTCAAAGGCTTATTTTAAAAATGCCTTGGCCTACATTTGTTGAGGATATAGAGAAGGTGCAGGATGAAATCTTGGTTTATCATTATACACCAGATAATATGCCAAAGCAAGGACGCCGTAGAATTCTTCTTGATGTTGATATCAATGGCCTAAAAAATGAAGAAAGAAAGTTCTTTGTAAGGGTTGATGCAGCAAGGGGATCATTACATAAAGATACTTATTATGGAGCAATTATGAGATCGGATGAGGATACGCCGTTTTATGTTGTTCGTAAAAATGTTGATAGTCACCTTACTGATCTAGATATAAAAAATATTGTAGATGATGTTGTTAGGAGAATTATACAAAATGCAGTAGCTGAAGGCGGTAAAGATGCATTAAATGGTACGATATGGATGAATGAAGAAAAACAGATTCCGATTAAAAAGGTAAGATGTATAACTTCTGTGAAAAATCCATTAAGTTTCGAACATCGTAAACCGCGTGATACATCTAATAAAAGCTATAAAAATGATTATTATGTGGCTCCTGATGATAATTACTTAATGGCTGTTTATAAAGGTGTAACATCAAAAGGAAAAGTAAAGTATATGTATGAATTCATTAATATGCTTGATGCTGCAAGATTCTATAAGCAAAGTAACAACAAAGTACTAGTTGGTGGAAATATTGTGCAACTAAGTAAAGATGGACTTAATTTGGATTATACATTAAAAAAGGGAACGATGGTACTACTTTATGTTGACAATCCTGATGAGGTCTGGGAAAACAACGTAGATAGGAGTTGTAGACTCTATAAAGTAACAGAACTTTGGAAGGATGGTCGAATTGTTGTAACTAAGCATACTGAAGCTAGACCTTCGTCAGAAGTACCTAAAGTTACCAAAGGCTTCTGTATAGGAGATTCTAAGGGATTGTATAGTTATAGTAAATTTTCGGCTTTAGTTCAAGGCTATGATTTTGAAATAAATGAATTAGGTGAAATTAAAAGATTAAAATGAAATGATTAAGCAGACATTATTCTTTTCAACACCAGTTTGTCTTTCACTCAAGAATTGCCAGATTGTAATCTCTTGGAAAGATAGTGCCGACAAGATAACACGCCCTATTGAAGATATAGGGTGTGTTGTCTTGGAAAATCAAATGACAAGCATTACTTTGCCGCTTCTCAACGAGTTGGTAAAGAATAATGTTGCTGTTATCTTATGTGATAACAAGATGATGCCAACATCTATGTTGCAAAGCTTAGATGCTAATACTACGCAAGCTGAAAGTTTGAAATTTCAGCTTGCTGTTACTGAGCCCATGAAAAAGCAGGCCTGGAAACAGATTATAGAGTCAAAAATAGCAAATCAATCCGCAGTCTTGGGACTTGCTGGTAAGAATAAAGATATTCTCAAACCTTATTATAATAATGTTAAGAGTGGAGATTCAGACAATAGGGAGGGATTAGCGGCAAAGGTGTATTGGAATAGCCTTTTCGGTAACTCCTTTAAAAGAGAAAGGGATGGATGTCCGCCTAATGCTCTTCTAAATTATGGCTATGCTATATTACGTGCAGCTGTTGCACGTGCTTTGTTAGGTTCTGGTTTACTTCCGAATTTGGGTATCTTCCATAAAAGCAGATATAATGCTTTTCCTTTAGCTGATGATGTTATGGAACCATATCGGCCATTTGTAGATGAAATCGTTTATCGACTTTATGGCAAAGGAATTTCCGAATTGAATAAAGAATCAAAGCCTGAGATAATGCGTGTGTTGAATTGTGATGTCAATATAGGGAAGGTTAAACGACCTTTGCAGATAGCTTTGACCATAACAACTGCCTCTCTTGTGAAATATTATTCTGGAGAAATCAAAAAACTTTCATTACCTATTATGACATGACAGAAGATAGACTAAATGCTTATCATATAATGTGGTTATTTGTATTTTTCGATTTACCTGTTACTACGAAAAAAGAGATGAAGGCAGCTTCTCTCTTCCGTAAGAACTTGGAGAAAGATGGTTTCTCCATGATGCAGTTTTCTGTCTATATCCGTCATTGTGCATCAAGAGAAAGTTTGGAAGTGCATATAAAACGGGTTAAATCTTTGCTTCCGGAGGCAGGAAAAGTAAGTTTGTTAAGTGTAACAGATAAGCAATATGGAGATATCTATAACTTCTGGGGTAAACCCAAAAGTATTAATAAGAGTAAAATATCGAAAAAAGTTTTCAGCGAACCTATTCAATTGGAGTTTTTTAGTACTTTTGCATTAGAAATTATATCCTGCACGCCATTTCTTATTAGAAGAAGTGATTGATATATGTTGTGAATCAGTATGTTATATTCTATAGGTTGTGGTTTGATGTAGGAATCAAAAGATATACAACGAAGGAGAAACCTTCCTGCGCATCCGTCAGTTGTGGTTTGATGTAGGAATCAAAGATATACAACATGCCATACGCCAATACGTCGAAGCCATGGTTGTGGTTTGATGTAGGAATCAAAAGATATACAACAGAGACTACCTCCAAAAGCGAGATTTGGCAGTTGTGGTTTGATGTAGGAATC